>JGI24527J20359_1000369_pt1 | contig 12641 bp, 17 predicted proteins | sample LinPmetageLP52_FD_20359 | JGI IMG/M metagenome (IMG submission 20359) | reverse complement strand
ATGAGGTAACAAATAAAAGGATACCCTATGAAAATTAATCTTTCTGGTCACCATGTTGAAGTTACTGACTCTATTAGAGAGCACATCAACGAAAAATTTTCAAAAATCGAGAGCCACTTTCCATCGCTTATTGCACTCGATATTATTTTGTCTAAAGAGCATCATAAAATCCAAGCTGAAATTAGCACTAATTACGAAGGCACGCGCATATCGGTAAAAGGGGAAAACGAAGTTATGTACCCAGCCATTGCAAGCGCAGCTAAAAAACTCGATGCGGCACTAAAACATCGAAAAGGGCAGATAAAAGCAAACTTACACGAAAAGCCTGTTAGCACTACACCTGAAATCGCACACGAGATCATCCAAGAGATGGATCTTAAATAAAATTTAGTTCCAAAGTATTGTAAAAAAGAGCCGTATGGCTCTTTTTTATTGCCTGTAATTTAGGTAAGTTATGCGTTCTTGCAGTTTATTAATTAAAAAAATTAATAAAAAGAACACACAACACACATATTTTGAGAAATTAATGCACACAACAAAAGCAGTATGGAAGTCTCGACTAGGTGCGCTTGGGCCTGGAATACTCATGGCAACAGCCGCTATTGGCGGATCTCACCTAGTTGCCTCTACGCAAGCTGGAGCAATATTTGGCTGGCAACTATTTTGGCTAATCCTCGTTGTTAATGTTTTAAAATATCCATTTTTTCGCTTTGGTATGGAATACACACTCGCCACTAAAAATAGCCTAGTGGAGGGCTACAAAAGCAAAGGCCCGTTTTATTTTTACAGTTTTATTGGCTTAAACATTGTTGCCGCTGTTGTTAATACCGCCGGCGTATTACTGCTTACCGCAAGCTTACTACATTACGCGCTGCCCGTGGTTATTGAAGTAACCTTGCTTTGTTGGATGCTACTGGGTGTATGTTTAGTTATATTGCTACTTGGACACTTTAAAGCGCTAGATAACGTTGCCAAAGGCATTATGGGGCTGCTTACGCTCGCTACTTTGATTGCCCTTGCCATTGCATTTAGTAACGGCCCAATGGCACCTGCTGATTATGTGGGACCTTCACCTTATGAACTTGCCATGCTTAGCTTTATGGTGGCTTTAATGGGCTGGATGCCAGCCCCTATCGAAATATCTGCATTAAGTTCTTTATGGCTAAAAGAAAAACAAGCCCAGCAAACAGTTTCTAAAAGCCAAGGCTTGTTCGATTTTAACGTAGGTTACTGGCTTACAGCTGGCTTAGCCTTGGTATTTTTTAGTTTAGGTGTATTAGTGCAATACGGCCAAACCAGTAGTATAGAACTCGGCGGTGTCGCGTTTGCCAAGCAGCTTATAGATATGTACGCACTCACAATAGGCGAGTGGGCAAGGCCGCTTGTATCAGCAATCGCTTTTTTATGTATGTTTGGCACTACACTTACCGTGCTTGATGGCTACGCCCGTACGCTTAACGAATCCCATAAACTACTTGGCTTTGGGCAATCAAAACACAGCTTAAATATTTGGTTAATACTACAAGCCCTTGCCGGTATGGCCGTTATTTTATTTTTTAAATCAGCCCTTGGCCCCATGCTTACCTTTGCAATGACACTTTCATTTGTAACAACGCCTGTTTTTGCATGGCTTAACTTTAGCCTTGTGCGCTCAGAGCCTGCTATAAAACACAGCGTGCTATTACGTAGTTTAACGTGGTTAGGGCTAGTGTATTTAGTAGGCTTTGCTGTTGCGTTTGTAGTATGGAAACTAGCAGCCTAAATAGAGCCACTTACTTTAGGGTTTTAATTAAAGCCCTAAAGCTTAAAGTTTAAATGAGGTATAAATGGATATTAGAACAGGTGAGCTTTCAAACCCACACGTTATAGAGCTACTACAAGCACACCATAACGATATGCTAAAACACTCACCCGTTGAGAGCGTACATGCACTAGATGTGAGCAAACTCACTCAGCCCGATATAACTTTTTATAGCTTATGGATTGATAATAATTTAGCGGGTGTTAGCGCATTAAAAGCGCTCAGTGCCACTCATGGCGAAATTAAATCAATGCGCACATCAAGCAGCTATTTACGCCAAGGCATAGCCGCTAAGTTACTCACCCATATTATTGAGCAAGCAACACTTCGTGGTTATAAAAAGCTAAGTTTAGAGACCGGCACTGCTGAAGCATTTTTACCCGCACAAAAGCTTTACACTCAATTTGGTTTTAAAGAGTGCGAACCATTTGGTTATTATGAGCTAGATCCGTACAGCTTGTTTATGAGTAAAGGGCTTTGAATAATAAGAAATATAATTAGTCTTCGTTTAGAGCCTTAAATTAAATTTTAACACAGGAATATTTATGTCATTTAAAGGAACTAAGTGGTTCTATGAGGATTCGCCTGAACAGTTTGAGTCGTTAGATGAGCTAACCGAGCACCTTCATTCTTTGTTGTCTTCACAGACTCTAGTTAGTGATGATATAGATTCCGATGGACCTGTTTTAACTGAAATAAAGCAATTAGTTAAAAGGGTTGATGGTCTTAAAATAGAGATTTATTCTAACGAACACCCTCCACCACATTTTCACGTTATTACCTCAGACTCGAAAGCTTCTTTTAGGCTTGATAATTGTGAATTAATTGAGGGTAGCTTAGCAAGCAAACAAAAAAGAAAAGTTGAATATTGGTTTAATGAAATGAACGCAAAGAAGGCATTGATTTCAGTTTGGAACAATACAAGGCCTGCAAACTGTACAGTAGGGAAGTATTATGAAATTGGTAACGAATAAGTATATCGACGTTTTATAGGTATGTAGGCGTTACTTAATTTAAATAAAATGGAAATTAATAATGAATCCATTAAAAAGACCGAAAGCAAATTTTAAAAGGAAAGTTGCAAAAGCAACAGGTATTCCAACATCAAGAACAGGTCGAGCACGTAAAGTTGATAGAATAAAGGGTTATATATTAATTGGAATAATAGTTCTTTTAATGTACATATTTAATAATTGACGCAGTTTTTTATCGATTTATCTATCAGCTACTTCATAAATAATTGATAGTACAGCCAATGCTCAACGAGTTATGACTTTTGCTAATCTAGCCTAGTTGTTACTCATTTGAGTAAACAACAATTTCATCAGAATTTGGTAATTTATAAAATCCAACATTTTTTGATTGCTTACTCATGAAATCAATAGCATATTTCATCTCTGCAATTGTTCTTACTGTAGAAAATTTATCTTTAAAACATGCTGAGAATTCGTATGTGAAAGATGTTGACTGATCATAACCTCCCAGCTCTAAAAGGTTATATTCAGTAAAGGGATCTGGTCCTAAAATTTGATGAGAGGTAACAAAAGGCACCCCAGAGTCTTGTGATTTCCAATCATTCAAACATTTAGCTTCAACATTGCTTGCTAATAAATAAATGCTTTCATTTTTTTTAGAGTCACTTATAAAGATAGTAATAAAAACCATATTTATTATAAGTGATGCAAACAAAACTAATTTTAATCTATTTCTATTATTCACTTTAACTCAGCTCTTTTATCGCTCTACTTATCCCATCTAAACTAAGGGCATACATGCGGTTGTTCATTAGCTCTTTTATAAAGCCAATTGATTGATAGTAAGGCCAGTGTTCAACGGGTTGTGGGTTGAGCCAGGCGACTTTATCAAAGTGGTTTGTTATACGTTGCAACCAGGCACTGCCGGGCTCTTCATTGTAGTGTTCTACCGAGCCGCCAGGGTAGGCTATTTCGTAAGGCCCCATAGTGGCATCGCCAACAAATATTACTTTATAGTCGCTGGTAAATTTATTAATCAGCGTCATGGTGTCAATCACGTTTGTATGTCGGCGCGCGTTGTCTTGCCAAACGTGCTCGTATAAGCAGTTATGAAAGTAGTAAAACTCTAGGTGTTTAAATTCGCTGTGGGCTGCGCTAAATAATTCTTCGCAGGTGTGGATGTAGTCATCCATTGAGCCGCCAATATCAAACAGCATCAATACTTTTACTGCATTGTGGCGTTCGGGTGCCATTTTTACATCAAGCATGCCGCCTTGTTTTGCAGTAGCGCGAATAGTCTCGTTTAAATCAAGCGTGTCGCTTGCGCCTGTGCGGGCAAACTTACGTAACTTTTTAAGGGCGAGTTTAACTGTGCGCGAACTAATTTCTCTGTCGGTGTCGAGGTTTTTGTATTCTCGTTTATCCCACACTTTTACTGCTTGGCGGTTACGATTGCCGTCTTGCCCTATACGCACACCTTCTGGGTTATAGCCGTATGCACCAAAAGGTGATGTGCCGCCAGTACCTACCCATTTATTACCGCCAGCGTGGCGTTTTTGTTGCTCTTCTAAACGCTCTTTTAAGGTTTTCATAAGCTCGTCGAGCCCGCCCATGGCTTTAAGTTGGGCTTTTTCTTCATCGCTTAGGTTTTTTTCAAACTCTTTACGTAGCCAATCTTCAGGTAAGTTGTGTTGCTGCTTTAAGCTCTCGAGCAAATCAAGGTCGGCAATACCGCTAAAGTAGTCGCTAAAGGCTTTGTCGAATCGATCAAAATGCGTTTCATCTTTTACCATTATGGTGCGAGCTAAATGGTAAAAGCCGTCTACGTCGGCAAATATAACGCCTTTTTTTAAGGCGTTTATTAAATCGAGTAGTTCTCGAAGGCTCACCGGTAAACGGTATTCACGTAATTTGAAAAAAAACTGTATTAACATGTTTGGGCCTGTTTATCTTTCGAGGTTAAATTTGCAGCAGTGTGTTTGGTATTTAGGCAAGGCAGAGCCTATGTAGTGTGGTTATTCCCCATAAATAGGCGATAACACAGCATAAATACCAAACACGCGCTGCCTGAAGGTTCGTCCTAGGGACGATTAACTCTTTGTTGCTCGGCTTTTACTTAGCCCACTAGGTTACAAACCTCGCGCCACGATTAAATCGTCCCTAGTTAGAACAAATTTTAATCCACAAAGGTCAACAGGCCCTAGCGGCTCATAAAGGCTAATTTTTCGATTAGGCTTATATCTTGCTCATTTTTAAGTAATGCGCCAAACATTGGCATTAATCCGCCTTTTTGCGCTTTGTCGTGCAGTGTTTTAGCGTCTATGTCTTCAGCCATTAAGAGCTTTAACCAGTCGAGTAATTCGCTGGTGGAAGGTTTCTTTTTAAGGCCGTTAGCTTCGCGCAGGTTAAAAAACACTTCGAGTGCTTGGCGTACTAAATCCTGTTTAACGTTAGGGTAGTGTACGTCAATAATTTGCTGCATTTCGTCGCTGCTAGGAAAATCGATATAGTGAAAAAAGCAGCGGCGTAAAAATGCGTCCGGTAATTCTTTTTCATTATTTGATGTGATGATCACAATAGGGCGCTCTTTGGCTACAATGCGCTCACCTGTTTCGTAAACATGAAACTCCATTTTATCAAGCTCAAGTAGTAAGTCGTTTGGGAACTCTATGTCGGCTTTGTCTATTTCATCAATTAAAAGCACTGGGCGTTTGCCGTTAAGCTCTGCATACGTAAATGCCTGCCACAGCTTACCTTTAACAATGTAGTTACTAATATTATGTACGCGCTCGTCACCTAATTGGCTGTCGCGCAGGCGCGAAACCGCATCGTACTCGTACAAGCCTTGCTGCGCTTTGGTGGTCGATTTTATATGCCACTGAATAAGCGTGGTGTCTAAACTTTTAGCAAGTTCTTCAGCCAGCATAGTTTTACCAGTGCCGGGTTCGCCTTTAATTAAAAGTGGTTTTTCGAGCATAATGGCAGCATTTACAGCTTGTTTAAGCGAGCTGCTAGCTATGTAATTATCGGTTGAATTAAATTGCACGAGTTAGCCTCTATCTGGTCAGAGCAGTATTGAATGTATTCATGATGCCATAGTTAATCTATTTCACCAATATAGGCAAAACGCGGTATGGTGTTGCCGTCTTTTTCTATAGTTTCGTTAAACATACTAAGTGGACGTGCCCAAATACCAAATTCACCGTAAAGAGCCTGATAAATAACAAGCTGTTCCTCGGTTTCGCTATGGGTGGCAACGTGAATAACTTTGTATTGCGGCCCTTTGTAGTGTTGGTATAAGCCTGGTTTGAGGGAAAGTGGTTTTATTGCTGTAGTCATGTTTTGATCTCTTGTATAATTTGGCTTTGCACTTTTAATGTTAACTAATTTGCCGACACTATGAACTATATTTCTTTAGATGATTACAAAAAGGCGTGGGTTTTTCGCCACAAAGATTTACCTGTATCTGATGAAGACGCAGCAAAAATAAAGCCTATGAGCGACGAGCGCGCAGCCGTACTTTGGACAACCATGGTAAGCCGTGAGTTTGATCACCCTGATTTTTTTGAAGACACCGATTGGTGTGGTCAAGAAAAAAGCTTTAGCCAAGAAGTAGATTGGCAAGATGCGTGGGAAAATGGTGATGCGCAACCTCCAGAAGCAATCTTAACGTTTTTAGATTGGGAAGCTAACACCACTGTTTATTTTTGTATGGCACGCGATAATATTATCGAAACAACATTTGATGTATTTAAACGCAATTGGCAAAACTTTATGTTTTTAGCTGATGGCAGTTTACTAATTGGTAAAAAGCGTAATACGGTTGTGCAATTTTTAGAATCAGGCAAAGCAAAATTAGGTGAAAAGCCAAGTGCTTAAATTAGTGCGCTGCGCTTAAAAAATATTCAATACTGTGTTATAAAACATTTACCTAAATATTTTTGAGTACAGCTTTTGGTCGCTAAAAATCAGTCACTTGGTGCTCAGCAGCAAGTTGAAATTTGGCAAACTGATGCACAAAAAGTGTTGTATGCACAATTGTGTAATGCGTTTTATCAGCGTGAGGTTCAGCGATTAGTTGCAGAGCCTAATGCCGATAAACTGCGCCGCCAGTTAAAAAGCCTACCTTATTATATTGAGCGAGCTGCAACGTTAGTTGCCAATGGTGACACGCCTTTTACGCTGGACGCACAAAATGGTACGTGGCTTGAAAAGCAAAAACCAACCCCACCCGATGTGAATGTTCAAGCTAATGAACTTTTTTATCAAACGTATGCCAAAGTGGGGCTTATAGTGCCCGTTATATTAAATGGCTACGATCAGGTGCGTCTTAGAATAGACAGTATCGATCAGTTAGGCGAAAATAAGCTGCATTGTAACGAGCTTGGTTGGTTTGATTTTTTAGGAAATGGGCTAGAGCAGCAAAATGCTCAGTTAATAAAGCCAAGTAAAGTGAGTTTAACGGGGGCATGTTGTGGGCACCAGTGGCAATTTTCGAAGCGTTGCATGCCACGGGTTTTATCTCTACGCGAAATGCTTTTAGCGGGTAGTATTAATTGGCGTAATTTAAAGCGCCCCTTAGCGTATTAAAGCTAAGGTATTTGGAATTTAAAATAAGGAGTGTTAAATGCGTATTTTTCAAGTTGGCTTACTGTGCTTAGCACTGTTTGTGCAATACAGATTATGGTTTGGTCATAATGGTTTACAAGACTACACACGGCTAAAAGGTGCTGTAGCGTCGCATCAAGTAACTAACGAAAAGCTCATTAAACGTAATAAAGTACTTAAAGCAGATATTGAAGACTTAAAGCTTGGCCAAGAAGGCATTGAAGAGCGTGCACGCAACGAATTGGGAATGATTAAACCGGACGAAACATTTATTCGTGTTTTACCGGGCAAACAATATGACAAATAAACAGACTATTGCAGCAATTGTACCTGCAGCGGGTGTTGGCAGTAGAATGCAGCACAATGCGCCTAAGCAATATATACAATTAGCCGGTAAAACTATTTTAGAACACACCTTAGCTAAACTTTCCCAATTATCTCAATTACGTACTATTGTTGTAGCTCTTAGCGACAGCGACCCTTATTTTGATGAACTCCCACTGCTTGATAAGCGCATTGTGCGAGCCAGTGGCGGTAAAGAGCGAGCCGATTCTGTGCTCAATAGTTTACTTTTTTTAGCGCCTAACCCGCCTACATGGGTATTGGTGCACGATGCTGCCCGTCCGCTAGTTAATATCAGTGATATAGAACGTTTGATTGATGAATGCGTAAGCGCTGATGAAGGCGGTATTTTAGCTAGCAAAGTAAAAGACACCATAAAACGTGGCCACGAGTACAGCGAACAAACTGTGCCACGAGACGACTTATGGCAAGCACTTACCCCACAGTTTTTTAAATATAATGAGCTTAAAAGTGCGCTTCAAAACGCATTAGCAAGTGGGGTAACTATTACCGATGAAGCCAGTGCAATTGAGTGGGCAGGTAAACCGGTAAAGCTTGTAGCAGGTCGCAGCGATAATATTAAAATAACCACGCCAGAGGATTTAGATTTGGCTGGGTTTTTACTACACAAACAACAAAACGAGAGTGCATTATGATACGAATTGGCCATGGTTTTGACGTACATAAATTTGGCGGCGAAGGCCCGTTAACTATTTGTGGTGAAAAAATTGATTACCCACAGGGCTTTTTAGCGCACTCAGATGGTGATGTTGCTATTCATGCATTATGCGATGCTATTTTAGGCTCGCTTGCAATGGGTGATATTGGTAAGCACTTTCCAGATACGGCAAGCGAGTATGAAAATATCGACAGCCGTATTTTACTTCGCCATGTGGTGAGCTTAGCTAAAGAGCAAGGTTATGTAATTGGCAATGGCGATGTGACTATTGTTGCACAGGCGCCAAAAATGCTGCCACATATTCAAGCTATGCGCGCTAATTTAGCCAGCGATTTAAATTGTGACCTTTCGCAAATTAACGTTAAAGCCACTACAACCGAAAAGCTAGGCTTTGAAGGGCGCAGGGAAGGTATTTCGAGCCATGCAGTGGTTATTATGAGTAAAGAGCTTGCGAGTACAACAAACGCATGAGCGATTTAAATTATTTATACGGTGCTCCGCTTTCTAAAGCTGATTTTAAAACCACTGCTGAAGACTTTATGGTTGATGAAGATCTTGGTATAGAATTTACTGGTAGTGGCGAACACGTGTGTTTGCAGGTGGTTAAAAAAGGCGAAAATACGCAATATGTTGCTAAGCTAATTGCGCAGCGTGCGGGTGTATCCCCTCGAGACGTAAGTTACGCTGGCATGAAAGATCGCCACGGTGTGTGCTCGCAGTGGTTTAGTGTGAAAGTACCGATTAAAAAGCCTATCGATTTTAGCGATTTAAATAGTGAGAGTATTTTTATTGTGTCGCAACAGCGCCACGATCGTAAATTACGTACGGGCTGCCACAAGGGTAATAAATTCACTATTACGCTTCGTAACGTGACTGAGCCGCTTGATATTTTATGCCGTATTAACGCTGTACGCGCAGGTGTACCTAACTATTTTGGCGAGCAGCGTTTTGGACATGGCGGCCATAACTTAGTAATGGCTGAAAAAATGTTTGCCGGTGAGCGTATTCGCGATAAAAAACTGCGCGGTATTATTATTTCAGCAGCGCGTTCTCATGTATTTAATCAAATAGTAAATTTACGTGTAGCCGAACATGGTTTAGCTAAAACAATGCACCGTGAAGTATTTATGCTCAGCGGCAGTAATGCATTTTTTGAAGATGCAATTAACGACGAAAACATAGAGCGATTAGCCACAGGCGATATTATGATGTCGGCACCTATGGTGGGTAAAAGTGAAAAAGGCCTAACCGAGCAAGAAAAAGTATGGCTCGAACCATATCAAACATGGTGTGATGGCTTAGGTGAGTTAGGCCTTAAAAATGAGCGCAGGATGCTGCGTTTAATTCCGCAAAACTTAACGGTTGAGACCATAGATGAAACCAGTTTAAAACTGAGTTTTGGTTTGCCAAAAGGATGTTTTGCAACTGCATTATTACGCGAGCTGGTGGATTACACAGATGCAAGTCCACGAGAGCGCAAAGAAAAGGATAATGACATAAATGAAGATACTGTTAAGTAACGATGATGGCGTAAATGCCAAAGGCATTGCGGTTTTATATCAGGCGCTTATACAAATTGCAGATGTAACCCTTGTTGCACCTGATCGCAACTGTAGTGGTGCTAGTAATTCTTTAACATTAATGAACCCGCTACGCGCAACAACGCTTGAAAATGGTTTTATGTCGGTTAATGGCACACCTACAGATTGTGTACATTTAGGTGTAAATCAGTTAGTTGATGAAAAACCCGACCTTGTTGTTGCTGGTATTAACCATGGTGCCAATTTAGGCGACGATACGCTTTATTCAGGCACTGTTGCTGCTGCAACCGAAGGTCGCCACTTAGGCTTACCTGCAATTGCAGTATCGCTTTGCTCACATAAAGGTGAGTATTTTGAAACAGCCGCTGCTGTTACCGTAAATATTATTAAAGGCTTGGCTTCGCACCCGCTTCCAAAAGATCAAATAATAAATATAAATGTGCCAGATATTCCATTAAGTGAATTAAAAGGGGTGCAAGTAACACGCCTAGGCGCTCGTCATAAAGCCGAAACCATGACCAAACAAACCGATCCTTGGGGCCGTGATATTTACTGGTATGGATCGCTGGGCACAGAAAGCGATGCAGGTGAAGGGACCGACTTTTACGCAATCAATAACGGTTATGCCTCTGTTACGCCATTAAGTGTTGATATGACAGCTAAAGATAGCTTAAAAGCAGTAGGAGACTGGTTAGCCGATTTGGAGATTAATCGTGCTCGCTAATTATTCCCGCAGTGCAAAAGCACTATCTGACTTACTAAAGCGTGAAGGTGTTGAAGATACACAAGTACTTAGTGCTATAGCTGATGTTCCACGTCATGTGTTTATAGATGATGTGCTCAAACACAAAGCCTATGAAAATACAGCGCTACCGATTGGGCAAGGGCAAACTATTTCCCAGCCTTATATAGTCGCGCGTATGACTGAGTTACTTCGCTTAGCTGGTGTGCGCAATAAAGTGCTGGAAATTGGTACTGGCTCTGGATATCAAACTGCAATATTAGCCAAAACGTTTACAAAGGTTTATTCGGTAGAGCGTATTAAAACGCTTCAGTGGCAGGCAAAACGTCGATTGCAACAACTCGATTTATATAATGTAACCATGAAGCATGGTGATGGTTGGCAAGGCTGGCAATCACAAGCACCTTTTGATGGTATTATAGTGACTGCTGCGGCCTCTAAAGTCCCGCAAGACTTACTTGCTCAGTTAGCCGATGGAGGCGTGTTATTAGCGCCCATTGGTGAGAGTGTTCAAAAATTAGTAATGGTTATCCGCGAAGGCGATAATTATAAAGAGCATGTTATTGCTCCCGTTAGATTTGTGCCGTTAGTACCTGGCGATATTGAATAGGAATTCATTTTGAAGTTGTTTACCAAGTTATATGATATGGCCCTAGTGTGGGCAAAGCACCGCCATGCGGAACGTTATTTAGCTGCAATGAGCTTTGCAGAGTCAGTTTTTTTTCCAATCCCACCTGATGTAATGCTTGCACCTATGTCGCTTGCACAACCTAAAAAAGCATGGCGTTTTGCAAGTTTTGCCACAATAGCATCGGTTATTGGTGGAGTGGTTGGTTACTTGCTTGGATTTTGGCTATTTGAACCCGTTGTTGAGCCATTGATTGCACAAATGCACTGGCAAGAAAAGTTTGATATCGCATTAAATTGGTTTAAAGATTACGGTGTTTGGGTTGTGTTTTTAGCTGGTTTTTCGCCTATACCATATAAAGTATTTACCATTGGCGCAGGTGTTTTACAAATGGCATTTTTGCCATTTTTGCTCGCATCGGCCATTGGACGTGGTGCGCGATTCTTTTTAGTTTCAGCCTTAATGAAGTGGGGCGGGGCTAAAATGGAGCGAAAATTACGTCAGTATATTGAAATACTTGGTTGGGGATTAGTGGTATTAATTGCGCTAGCTTACTTTTTATTGCGTTAAGCGTTAAAAATATCAATTTTCTAATTTTGGGGAAAAATACAATGAATAAACAGTGTTTACTGTATATAACTATATTTATTAGTATTTTTCTCTTTGGTTGCTCTTCTCGCCATGTTCCTGCACCTGTTAGTAGCTTAAATAATAATGTTAATGATTTAGGTCATACTGTTAACATTAATGGGGTTAGCTATAAAGTACAAAAAGGAGATACGCTCTACTCTATTGCCTTTAGTGCTGGGCAAGACTTTAGGGAGTTGGCAAAAAACAATTCAATTCCATCACCTTACACAATTTTCCCTGGGCAAAACATCTCCTTACTCCCTAAGCCCGAAAAAACAAAAAGGGATGTAAATTATACGAATTCGAGTAAAAAGTCTATAAAAAATAACAAAATTTTAAAGAAAGAGCTTGATCCCCCAAAACAACGAGAGTATGTTCAGAAACAAGCCAGTAACAAAATTAGTAATACTAAACGTTTGTCGAGCAGTAAAGTTAAGTGGTTTTGGCCTGCACAGGGCAAAATTACCAAACGCTTTTCTAATAAGGAAAACGGTTATAAAGGTTTACAGATTACTAATCGCAAAGGGGCTTCAGTCTTAGCTGCGGCACAAGGAACAGTGGTATACGCGGGTAACGCCCTTCGAGGTTATGGTAGTTTAATCATATTGAAACATAATGATGATTACCTAAGTGCTTATGCACATAACTCGAAATTACTTGTTAAAGAAAAGCAGAAAGTTAAGGCAGGACAAAAAA
>JGI24527J20359_1000361_pt1 | contig 12927 bp, 11 predicted proteins | sample LinPmetageLP52_FD_20359 | JGI IMG/M metagenome (IMG submission 20359) | reverse complement strand
GGGATTTAGCCGATATTGCCTTAGGGTTAATGACAGTGGTTAACGTTATCGCTATTATACTGTTAACGCCGACTATTTTGTCTGTTACGAGCGATTACCACGCACAAAGAGACAAAGGTTTAGAGCCCGAATTTAAAGTAAAAGATGTAAAGGTACAGGGCAAATGCGAAGACGGCATTTGGGACTAACTCACGTATTTTAAGCACACTTAACTATAAAAAGCGGTTTTATGGCAACATAAAGCCGCTTTTCATTTTGCATAAGTATTCACTTTCAGTGTTGTAAAAATAACTGAAAAAACTAAAATTAAAGGCATAATTTTTTAAATGATCGAGATTCACGCAGGGAAAACAGCGGCTAAAATTATTAACGAACAGGGCTTTAAACCTGAACTTTTCACCTCTTTTTTAGGGGCAAGTGGCGGGCCTAAATGGTTTGCTTTGTAAAGCCAAACACCGACATTGTTTAAAAGAATTTTTTGAATTGTAAAATTCTCCCTATCTTCTTTAAAATCATTAAGATAATATAAGTAATTGGAGGAGGTCATTGTGGATCCTCTTTGAGGGTGAATCTAATAAATAATATAAGTGAAAGTTTATATTTGCGTGAAAACGTAGACCCATTTACTGGGTGTTAAAGTATCTAATTACTTACCTCCTCCTTTTTTAATGGATTAAATATGTCAAAATTATCAGATAAAATATGGTTCACTCGAAAGGCTAGGATTCAGGCTTCTGAAAGATTGCTAATGAACAATCAACACGCACAGTTCACACTTATCCTATATTCATTAGTTAATGTTGCACTTTCAATTTATATGTTGAAAGAATCAAATCCCGTTGGAAGAAATTCTGATATCACATTAACAATCATCTCTGTTTGCATATTAGTTTTATCACTTTTTATATCAAATATCGATTTCAAAGGGCGAGCTGAAAAATTAAAGAAAAATTACCTGAACTTGCACGAATTGTATGAAAAATCTGAACTACCTAATGCTGATGAATTACAAATTAATAGTGAATATATAAAGCTTTTATCTGACTCTGAAAATCATAAAACAATTGACGATAAATTTTTTAGGGTGACAAACTATAAATCTCTATCTTCTAGAAAACCAACTATTCCAGATTTTATCGAGGTGATTTTTTATACTTTTATAAGAAAGTTACTCATAATTTCTATCTACACAGCCCCATTTGCTTTACTGATATTTAACAAATGAGCGCATACCTTAAATTTAATAAACTTTTCAAAGTTTCATCACTTAAAAAAACTTATGAAAACAATGTTCAAAATAGCTTAGCTGTTGGTCTTGATAAAACAACTAGAACAACTTTCGAGAACAATATAGATAATGAACTCTTAATAATAAATAGAAAGGTCAACAATGGCAGTTATGCTTTTACGCCCTATAAGCAAAAGCTAATATCTAAGGGTGCAAATAGCCTTCCAAGAGCAATATCGATACCTACATACAGAGATAGGGTTACATTGAGGGGAGTTTGTGACTTGTTATTTCACGTTTTTTCTGAGGAACTAGAAGTTAATATCCCGCAGGTAAAAATAGAGTATATAAAATCGAATATTATAAAGCCTGAATTTGATACATTTATAAAACTAGATATCACAAATTTTTATCCTAGTATTGATCACTCTGCATTAGAAAAAACCTTAAGAAAAAGAATTAGAAAACCTGAGATCATCCAATTAATTTTAAAGTCGATTAGAAATTCAACCGTATCAAAAGCTGTTAACGGTGAACGTAAAATCAACTTGGTTGGTATACCGCAAGGGCTTGCAAATTCTAATGTTCTTGGTGAAATATATTTATCTGCAATAGATCAGAAGTACTCTAATCGAACAAACATATTTTATACTCGCTACGTGGATGATATTTTAATTTTTTGCTCTGATGACGATACTGATGATATTTCAAAAGAATTAGTCGAAGACATTGAAGATCTATCTTTGAACATCCATCCTCTCGATGAGGAAAACTCTAAATCATATACTGGTGTATTAACAGAACCATTTGATTATCTAGGGTACTACTTTAAAAATAGAGCGGCGTCATTAAGAATTTCTAATAGACAAAGGTTTGAGGCTTCAATTGCTAATATATTTACTAATTTCAAATATAAATACAATTCAGCTAAGACTGACACTAATAGAGAAAGAGCGTTAGAGATTTTAAGGTGGAGACTAAACCTTAAAATAACTGGCTGTATCTATGAGAAGAAAAAACGTGGTTGGATATTCTATTTTTCACAAATTGACGATAAACAAATATTATTTAAAATTGATTCATCGATAAAAAATATGGTTAAGAGGTTCAAACTAGAGGGTAAGGTTAAGCCTAAAACATTAATAAAATCTTTTCACGAATCTAAGAAGTCCGATAAAGAATCACATAAATATATTATTAATTTTGATTCTTTTGATACAAACCAGAAACGAAAGGTTTTAGAAATTTACCTTGGTAGTGGTAAGCTTGACGGGAAAAAAGACTCTGAGGTTGAAAGGCTGTTTAATTATCGAATACGCAAAGTAATCGAGGAGCTGGAAGAAGATATCCAGAATGTGTCTTAAAACCCTAAAGAAAAATAATTATGCTAGAAATATACGCAGGCTCCAATGCCTTAAAAACCATACAAGAACAGGGCTTTAAACCTGAACTTTTCACCTCTTTTTTAGGTGCAAGTGGCGGTCCTAAATGGTTTACATTATTTGGGTTAGATAAATATATTTTTGGTGAATTTTTTAAAAACCGTACCCAACCCCAACCACTTAATTTAATTGGCTCATCTGCCGGCGCTTTTCGCTCTGCGTGTTTTGCACAAAACGATCCCGTTGCTGCCATTGAGCGATTAGCAAAATCGTATTCGCAAACTAGGTACTCAAGTAATAAACCAACACCAAATGAAATAACAATAAAAGCGCGCGCATTACTTGAAGATGTTTTTGGCGATAACGGCGTAACCGAAATTATAACTAACCCAATATTTAAAGCGCACTTTATAGTAGCAAAATCGAATGGCTTTATTGCCAGCGAAAATAAATTAATACAGTTAATGGGTTTATCAAAAAGTTATATGTTAAACCGCGTTAACCGAAAATTATTAGGCTCGCAATATGAGCGTTTTATATTTGGCCCAGCAACAAGTGACTTATCAATTACCGACAGCTACAATTTTAAAACGCAAAACATAGCGCTTACTCAAAATAATTTAAAAGATGCATTACTTGCATCGGGTTCAATACCGCTTGTTATGCAAGGTATAAAAAATATTGCAGGCTCACCTGTTGGCATGTATCGCGATGGTGGAATTATTGATTACCACTTTTAACTAAAAATTAATAATCTAGGCTTAATTTGATATCCACACTTTAATAGCGAATCAAAAGCAGGGTGGTTTGATAAAAACCTAAAGCGTAAAGTATCGCCACTTAATTACGACAACGTGGTAATGCTAGCCCCATCCAAAAAATTTGTAGCAAGCTTACCGTATGGAAAAATTCCAGACAGAAACGATTTTACCGATCTTGATGCAGACACGCGTATTAAATATTGGAATATAGTTTTTAGTGAAACAGAAAGGCTAGCTGAAGCGTTTGATAAAAAGTTAAAAAATGTTATTAATTTTTAAAAATAAAATATAGTATTATTAGTTGCTATAAGAAGTCAGTTAACATAATTAATTTTAATCGTGTTAACAGACTTCTTCTATAACATTTAACCCAAGCTTTTAAAGTCGTAAGAATAGATGTAAATGGTTATTTAGATATCTCTTCAATGTACTCCTGAAGTTTATTTTCAGCATTATCCTTACCAAATAGAATTTGGCAGACTTCATGTAAACCAGGATCTGAAAGAATATCTTCTTTTCTTACAACCAGTGAAATTTTAGAACGTCGACGTAAAAAATCACTGAGTTTAGTTATCATTTCCCGCTCAGCAGCGTGTTCAATTTCCACACGTAAGTACTCCGAATTCTTAATAAGGAGTTCGCCTTTTTCAGGTGCTTCACGAATTTTTTCTAGCATGTTAATCGCATTTCTGCCGTAACGTCTCCAAAACCGCTTACTAAGTACCTCTGTAGATGTTTTAGGTGTTAAACCATCCAAATTCATTAATTTTGCACGATGCATGAACTCATTTTTAACGGTGTCGTCAGGTTCACCGTACCATTTGTAATCTTCATAAGGTAACTTAATACCTAATCCAGTGACTAAATCAGCCACTTCATCGCCTACATTAATACAATCTGTTAGTTTTCCGCCAAAGATAGAAAGATATTTTTGATCACTATTTGTATCTATAGCGTGCTTGCGCGATAATTTTTTTTTTTTTTTTTTTTTTTTTTTTTTTTGTAATTGGCTTTTCTAACTCTAATAATTTGTTAGCATTATCAAGCACAAAGTTTCGATCCTCATCAGTCACTTGTGAGTGCGGACTATGAACTTGTGTATCGGTTGTACCAATACACGTTTTTGGGCCCATGGGGATCACAAAAAACAACCGACCATCATCTGCAAAAAACGTCAGTACTTTGTTACTGTTAGTTATCTTATCAACAATAAGGTGAATACCTTTTGAAAATACATGGTGATGTGCTGTGGTTTGACTATTTGTATTGTTAATAGGATCAACAAATGGGCCTGCTGCGTTAATAATAACTTTAGAGCGGATAGTAAACTTCTCTTTAGACATCTCGTCTACTGCATTTGTAGTCCAAATATCATTAGAGCGAGTAGAGCCCTGCGAACTTACATAGTTAGCGGCAATACACCCATGGCTCATACTAGAGCGAATAAAATTGAAAACAAAACGAGCATCGTTATCCAATAAAAAACTGTCTGAATATTCAAATCCAGCCTCTACATTTTTTGTGTTAATGACTGGCTCTGATGATTTTATTTTTTTTGCATTGAGGTATCTAGGAGATTTAGTAAAAAAACGTCCCATAAACCAATAGAGAATAGTACCTAAATAAACAAAGAATGCCGGAAATCTAAAGCCTTTTTGGATACTTGTAAAAAAGCGAATTTCTTTAACAGTAGAAGGATAGCTACGCATTAAATGGTTTCTACTTTTACAAAGTTTATTAACCAAATTATATTCATGACTTTCTAAATATTTTATGCCACCCCAAGCTAAATTTGATGAGTTTGAACTAGTGAAACCAGCAAAATCACCTTTGTCTATCAAGGCAACTCTAGCGCCCTTAGCGGCTAAAGCAGCAGCAGATACAGCACCGTTAATACCCCCTCCAATAATCAAAACATCATAAATATCTTGAGGAAGTTTTTTAATATTGTTGTCTCTAAGTTGACTCATTTGTTGAATTACCTATTTTAATATCAAGCTATTTAGACCAGCTCAATTAAATTTAAAGTATTAATGTCCTAAACGGTATTTATCGTGCTATCAAAATTTATACTAGGCATGCAGGTAAGTAAGTATACGAGTAATAATAAAAATACTTTCGATATTTTTATTATTTAACTCAAGATTTGTTACCTAACATTTAAGTACTTGACACAAGTAAGCCTTCAAACGAAATAAAAAATTAATTGATCTGATTAACAAGGATGACCAAGCTACTGCAGATAACTATTGTATTTTAAGACTCTGAATAGCTATAACAGTACGAAGTTATTATTTACTTCGGTTTTCTTTTTATTAAAAATAACATTTAATAACGAACATTTGCAAACATTAAAGTACATAAATGAAAATTAGTCTAGCTATATCAAACCCACCGTAAAGCAATAAAAAACTAGGAGTTTAATTTTTTCCGCTATAGTTTTTTGACACCCCATTGAATCAATAGTTACTACGGCGTTTTGATATCCGATAAATCAAGCTAGGCTGAGCCAGTTGGAGGTTTATTGTTAGCTATCGTTATTTTTCTTGATACAACAGCTATTGTCGGCTGAAAAGCGCTTGTTATATCGATTGTATGTCTCTTTGGCTTCTTATCATTAAAGCCACAAATAGTTTTACCATCTATGGCTATAACGCCAACGTTTGTTGCTATATGTGCAGCCTGTGTCCAACGTATAAAGTTTTGTTGTAATATCTATCCTATTAAAAGCATGATCATTTTATCTTCTTAAATAACTCTCTACGTTAAAAATTATTAATAGCTGGCAGCATAGGGGCAGGAGGGAGAGCAATACAGGAAAATGCAGAGAGTAATTGGAGATAACAACTCTATGTCATAATTTTGCTTTGTTATCGCGCTATTTCCTCAGCGCTATAATAGATCACTAATTTAATACAATAGGTATGACTTTTCAGATGATATAGGTGAATAGTACCATCTATAGTGTTGTGAACTGGAAGACTACTTTCAAATAAGACATATTTTTCAAGCAAATCAATCTCATTATGAGCAACGTATTCAATGCTTTTCATCCATCTTCGGTGCAGAACACACCTACAACGAGAGTGAATAAGATAGCATGAAGATTATATTCGACTCTAGATTGCAGTTGTTCGTCGGATATTATTGAAAAATGTTCATCAAAAATTAATTGTATGGGACTTCTGCTTATCAGAAGCCTATTCGATCATGCTGTAGCTAAAATGGAAAGCTCATGATTTCCCCATGATGAGGGAAAATCTATTTAACTGTTATGTTAAGCTTTTACTGAGCTATATGCAGTTCGACATCGTGCTCATTGAGTAAAGTAAGTATACTTTCGGGTGGCTGAGCATCGGTAATAAAGTTATCTGCCTGCGAGATATTACCTAATTTTACCATCGCATACCGACCGAATTTAGAGTGATCTGCAGCAAGTAAAACTTTACGTGAATTTTCAATGATTGCCTGGGCTACGCGCACTTCACGATAGTCAAAATCAAGTAACGCACCATTTTCTTCTATGCCACTAATACCTATAATGCCAAAATCCATACGAAATTGTTTAATAAAATCCTCTGTGGTCTCACCAATAATCCCGCCATCTCTGTGCCTAACTTCTCCACCTGCGATAAGTACAGAAAAATCTTTCTTAACACCTAATATAGCCGCAACATTAAGATTATTAGTTACAACTTTCAAATTTTCATGACCAAGAAGTGCTTTCGCGATTGTTTCTGTTGTAGTGCCTATGTTTATAAATAAGGAAGAGCCATTAGGTATCATACTAACTACATGCTGTGCTATTTTTTGTTTAGCTTCTAAGTCCATGATTTTTCTAGTTTGATATGCTGTATTCTGAATGCTTGAAATGGCACTAGCGCCGCCATGATGACGTCTCAATTTATTTAAATTAGCAAGATAAGCCAGATCTCGTCTTATTGTTTGTGGTGTAACTTCATAATGACTTACTAGTACTTCAATAGAAATTGAATCTCTTTCTTTTAATAATTTTAGTATGGATTCGTGTCTTTGGTCTTGAGTCATTTTTTTCGCATTTTAAATTTAGTTAATAGTAAATTATAGGTTAAGAGCTAACAAATGAAAATCACATATAAATAATTATATATTAAAGTTGTATTTTTGTTGTATGTAGTAATTAATCCATGTAATAGTACAAAAACGAAAATAACCGAAAGTAAAAGTGAAAAAATAATGAATAACTATATCCTTTCAATTGATCAAGGTACGACTAGTTCTAGAAGTGTGCTATTTGATTTAAATGGTAATATTGCATACCTAGAACAACAAGAATTTGACCAGCACTTTCCAAAAGATGGTTATGTAGAACATAAACCAGAAGATATTTGGGCTTCTGTGCAGCAAACAATGACAGCTGTAATGAAACACCTAGACCCTCAACACGATAAGGTTATTGCCATTGGTATTACTAACCAACGTGAAACGACAATAGTATGGGATAAAATTACTGGTGAACCCGTTTATAATGCGATTGTATGGCAAGATAGACGTACGTCAGAGTTATGTAATGATTTAAGGGCCGCAGAAAAAGAAGAGTTAATTAGAAAAAAAACCGGCCTTTTAATAGACCCATATTTTTCTGCAACTAAAATAAATTGGATTTTAGAAAATTGTCCCGATGCTAGAGAAAAAGCAGAAAAAGGCGATTTAATCTTCGGTACTGTCGACACTTATTTATTGTGGAAATTGACAGGCGGAAAAGAGCACCGCACAGATGCAACGAATGCTTCGCGAACTATGCTCTTTAATATTAATACCCAAGAATGGGACGTGGAATTACTTGAACTTCTGAATGTGCCAATAGAGATGTTACCAGAAGTAATGGATTCATCAGATGATTTTGGTGTAACAGATGAACGCTATTTAGGTTACGAAGTACCTATTCTTGCAATGGCAGGAGACCAACAGGCAGCGTTATTTGGGCAAACTTGTTTTCAACCAGGAATGGCTAAAAGTACCTATGGTACAGGATGCTTTATGATGGTTAACACTGGCGATAAAGTACTTGAATCTGAAAATAGACTTCTCAGTACAGTAGCTTATAGATTAAATGGGAAACCAACTTATGCGCTAGAGGGGAGTATTTTTATTGCAGGTGCTGCAATTCAATGGCTTAGAGACGGTCTACAATTAATCCAAAAAGCTGAAGAAACAGAGTCACTTGCATGCAATACCTCGCTAGATCACGGTATATATATGGTACCCGCTTTTACAGGATTAGGTGCTCCTTATTGGGATTCTAATGCGCGAGGTGCAATTTTTGGCTTAACCCGAGATACGGGTATAAAAGAGATCGTAACAGCTGGATTACAATCAGTTTGTTTTCAAACTAAAGACCTTCAAAAGTCAATGGAAGCTGATGGCGTAAGACCACAGGTACTAAGAGTTGATGGCGGTATGGTAATAAATGGCTGGCTTATGCAATTTTTGTCTGATGTTTTAGGAGCCGAAGTCGACCGTTCGACCATAAGTGAAACTACTGCTTTGGGTGTAGCTTACTTAGCAGGTTTAAAAGCGGGTGTATTCCCATCACTTGAATCATTAGCGACTAACTGGAATTGCGATAAACGATTTGTTCCTAACATGACTAAATCAAAACGTGATGAATTATATGCCGGATGGTGTAATGCGGTAAAAAAAGTACAAAGCGAATAATAAGCCACTTAACTATAAAACCATAGCAACATATCTATTAAGGTTTATTAGTGGAGACTATTTTTATGATATCACTACATACTCCAAGCGTAAAAATAAATAAGTTGATACTTATTTTATGGTAATTTTCAGCTGTAAAAAAGTTTCAAAATATTCATGGCTTATACTTATGCAATAGATATCATTATTGAGGGTGGTTTTATGTTTATAATTAATAAGGAATATTAAAATGTCACCTTTCTTAGCAGAAATACTAGGAACTGCACTGCTTATTTTAATTGGGGGCGGAGTTGTAGCCAATGACATACTAAAGAAAACACTAGGCCATGGCGGCGGTTGGATGACGATTACCACTGCTTGGGGACTTGGTGTTTTTATCGGTGTGGTTGTTGCCGGTCCCTATAGTGGAGCACACCTTAACCCTGCAGTAACAATAGGCTTAGCCGTAGCTGGATCATTTCCATGGTCCGAAGTTCCAAGTTATATTTTAGCGGAATTTATTGGCGCGATGGTTGGCGCTTCGTTAGTTTATGCAGTTTATAAAGATCATTTCGATGCCACTGACGATCCCACCTTAAAACGAGCTGTTTTCTGTACATCTCCTGCTATACCAAATACGTTTAGAAATATACTTAGTGAAATAATAGGGACCTTCGTTTTATTAATTTGTGTTTTTTACTTCTCTTCAGCTGAAATTGACGATGGCTCAGGCGTAAAAATAGGCTTAGGTTCAATAGGCGCTATACCTGTTGCTTTTGTTGTTTGGGGTATTGGACTTTCTCTGGGTGGGACTACTGGATATGCAATAAATCCAGCTCGAGATTTAGGCCCGCGAATTGTACATTCTTTATTACCAATAAAAGGTAAAATTGATAGTAACTGGGGTTATTCATGGATCCCGGTAGTTGGTCCAATAATAGGGAGTGTTTTAGCAGCTTTATTATATATGTTAGTTAAATAATTGAAATATAGTTATTTAATTTTACTAAAAAATGATTATACACAGACTACTTTTCTGAACACACAAAAGAAAAATATAATTTATATAAGCAATATAGTTAAATAAAAAAGGGCGTGTAGCCCTTTTTTATTTAAAGCTAAGGCTATTACCAATACAAAAATATAAATAAAAAAGTATAAAAAATTTATATATCGCGACGGCGGAATTATCGATTACCACTTTGACTTAAAAATTAATAACCCAGGACTTATTTTATATCCGCATTTTAATAGTGAGCCAAAAGCAGGGTGGTTCGATAAAAATTTAAAACGTAAAGTATCACCACTTAATTACGATAATGTGGTAATGATCACTCCATCAAAAGAATTTATAGTAAGCTTACCTTACGGAAAAATCCCAGAAAGAAACTATAAATCTTGGGTTTTATGGTTTTTACTTAAGAGTTTTGTACATAGATTGGATTTTCTAGCAGACCATTTCTAGCGTTGTACTAACTGAACATGAACATCAGAGGGTTTTACCTTTCCCCAAAGGTAGCTATTGCCCATAAATTACGTTATGTTAAATTGTGTAGGTTTTAATAAAGCGAGCGTGATTATATAAACCAGCTCGCTTTTAGGAGAGTAATTTGGTGGTTAATTAAGCTCTGAATCAACCCAAAACTTAGTTCCTTTTAATACAGCTTGTAGTGCAAGGCCATTTTCGGTTACAGAATATACAGTTACTTGATCTGCAATCGCTTCGGCAACCAATGCACCGCCTTTATCTTCATATTTAGCTGCTGCATCAGCGTTTCCGCCAAACGCCCAACCATGTTCAATAAATCTATTTAGTGCAGCTTGATTATGAAAAACCATTACAACGTTAAAATCTTTTACACCTAAACCAAGCCCTAAACCTGCTTCACCCATATTCATGTAAGTCGATTTACCAGTAAGGTTATTTTTAACCACGCCGTAACCGCCACCAAAACTGGCTAAAACAACATTTACGTTCGCGTTATCAAAAACAGCGTAACCAGCCGAATTAGCAATTTGTTTTTTAACGTCAGGTTTTTCAGCGTATAATTTATCTAATGTGTTTGTTTTCATACTTTGTACAAGTGAACGTTTTTCGCTTGGTGATGCACTACCTGTAGTAGCACATCCAGTTAACGCAACAGTTAAAGCCAGTACGCTTAGTATAATTAGTTTTTTCATAATGTTTTCCTTAATAAGATATAGCAACCAACAACCATAGAATAATCACGGCATTAAAATAATTAGAGCTTTACTATGTCCAATACTAGAAAGTATCGGACTTTAACGTTATTCTGTAAGCCTATTATTTAATTGAATATTTATACATTATGCTTGTTGCTTTGGTTGATACGTTAAAACAATTAAGATATCAAATTGCCCATCTAGATGACGGTACTCTAAATTCAGAATACCCAGAACTTGCATCCTTTATACAGGAAGTTGGCTTGACTGTAACTGAATCAAAAGCCGATCTGAAATTCTTATATCAGTTTTTATATGTTTATGGCAGAAAATCAGAAGCGACTTATAGCCGTTTTCGAAATGAACTTGAACGCTTTTATTTATGGTCGTGGTTAATAGCAGAAAAATCAGTATTCGATTTAAAACGTGAAGATATTGAAGCTTACGTTGATTTTATGGTTGAACCTGATAAAGAATGGGCTGCAACTTCAGTGCAATGGCGTTATAAAGATGAGCAAGGAATTCGTAGATTAAATCAAAATTGGCGCCCTTTTATGCTAAAAGAATCGACTGCCAGCCAACAAACTTTATCGGCCATGTTTACTGCCTTAAATGTATTTTATAAGTTTGCCCTACTCGAAGAAAAAACATTCGCGAACTTTGTCCCTGTCGTTAAAAAAAATAGCCCGTATTTAGTTGTTCAATCACAAATTCAAATTCCTGATACATTAAGTGATATTCAATGGGAATACGTTTTTGGTGTAACGCGTGATTTATGCGAACATAACCCTGATTTAGAGCGAAATTTGTTTACGCTTGCCTGCTTAAAAGGTCTTTATTTACGAATTTCAGAATTATCTGAGCGCCCACAATGGTCGCCAGTGATGTCTCATTTTTGGCAAGATAATGATGGATTTTGGTTTTTACGTATAATGGGTAAAGGTAATAAATTACGAGATGTAACCTTAAGTGATGATTTTGTTGAATATTTAAAACGATACAGATTATATCGAGGTCTACCTGCCCTTCCTCGGGTTGATGAATCTGAGCCGTTAGTTCATAAAATTCGCGGTCAAGGTGGTATGACCGTAAGGCAAATTAGGCGTTTAGTTCAACAAAGTTTTGATTATGCTCAGCAATCATTACTTGATGATGGTTTTAAAGATGACGCTGAACAACTTGGCGCTGCAACTGCACATTGGCTTCGTCATACTGGTGCTACACATGATGCGCAAACCAGACCGCTCAAACATTTATCAGAAGATTTAGGCCATTCTAAAATTGCGACTACCGATCAAATTTATATTCAAACAAATATTAAAGAGCGAGCAAAATCAGGACTTAAAAGGAAAATTTAATGGAGTATTTAGTAATATCATTTATAGGCGGACTATTTTTAATTTATTCTTTAACACTTCGCCAGTTAGAAAAAACAGAAGTAACAGGCCCAATGTTTTTTGTTGTTGGGGGAATATGTTTAGCTTTAATGCTACCCAACGAAGGGGATAAAATAAAAGAAGGCGTTGATCTTTTATTACCATTTATAGAGCTTACGCTAAGTATATTTTTATTTTCTGATGCAGCTAAATCAAAGTTAAGTGTATTAAGGCATAGTTTTCAGTATCCTAGTTTACTGTTGTTTGTTGCCCTACCCTTAACTTTATTACTCGGTATTGCTGTTGCTTTATTTTTCTTT
>JGI24527J20359_1000359_pt1 | contig 12947 bp, 10 predicted proteins | sample LinPmetageLP52_FD_20359 | JGI IMG/M metagenome (IMG submission 20359) | reverse complement strand
TGCAAAACTTATAAGCATAATTAAGCGATGTCTAAAAATCGCCTTTTCAATAAAATCGAGTAACTTATGCATTAAGGGGTTAACTCCTTCACTTTAATGCCGTCTTCAGTCGCCATAATTAGTTTATTATTTAAAATTACGCCATCAAGAATGGCTTTACCGTCGGCGAGTTGTTCATGCGTTAATAATCCATCCTGTAGATGAAAAATAACACCGCTGTTAGCAAGCATCAGCCATTGTTTATTATTGTAATTAATAATGCTGTTGATGGTGGCTGTTTTAATATTTTCGAAATGCTGCCATTGCTGTTCATTATTTTGCTTAACAAAAACATTGCCACGAAGTCCTGCTACAATTTCTTGTTCGCTATCAGAGGCAAGCGCAAAAAATGAACCTGGGTATATTTCTTCAAGTCGCACCCAAGTTTGACCATTATCGGTGCTTGTAGCCATTAAACCCATTTCACCAACGAGCATTAAACCATTATCTGTTTTTTCTATACGGTTAAAGTGAGGTAAAATAGAGGCCGTTTCAGCTTCATAACCTTCAGGGTCAGTTTCTTTTAAATCGTTTAGATAGTCTCTATCTTCACTAAATAATAGCGAGTCTAAAAAGCGTTTTTGCCAATGTTTTCCACCATCACTAGTATGATAAAACATGCCGTATGCGCCGACTGCAAAACCGTTTAAATCGTCTTCAAATAAAATATCGAGGCAAGGTTTGTCTAATTCAGGTTTAACTTGTTGTAACTGCCAGTTATTACCGCCATCAGTCGTATTAATAATTGTAGCGTCGTGCCCACAAGCCCAACCTTTTTTTTCACTGCTAAAATCAACAGCTGTTAATAGCACTTGAGTTGGTACAAGTTCAGCTTGTTGCCATTTATCGCCTGATAGGCTCTTTATTACTGTGCCATGTTTACCAACTGCAATTAAGCCATTACCTGTATCTGTAATATCAGTTAATAGCGTTTTATTTGCATTAATTGCACTGATTGCATTTTTAGGAGCTTCTTGTGCAACACTCGCACCGCTTATAATCAGGCTGGCATATACCAAATACTTCATAAATTTTAATCGCCTTGAACGAGATAATTGTTTGTCTTTATATACTGAGGAAAACGTTGCGCGATTTGATATTAGACAAACGCGATGTGAAAGGAAAAGGCACTTAACTAAAGTTAAGTGCCTAATTTATTACTATCTACCAGCGCGACGTAAAGCGCTTGATGTAAATTCGTTATCGTTAAACGACTGTGAAAAATCGTACATTTTTTCTTGGTTATCTAAACCAATCGCTAAATAACGACGAGAATTCAAATCGTGATAAACTTCAAGCGTACTCCACTGTGTAGGTACTTCGTAATAGTTAAGACCATAAGCCATAGCTACACGATAAAGTTGGTCGCGGTTATCATAAATATCCGTAACCTGTACTTGCCAGCTATCTTCATCAATATAAAATACACGTTTTTTGTATATATGGCGCGTATCATCTTTTAAGTTTGCTTCTACAACCCATACACGATGTTTTTCGTAGCGTGTATGTTCTGGGTTGATATGGCCTGGTTTTAAGATGTCATCATACTCAAGCTTGTCGCTGTGAAGTTTATAGCTGTTATACGGAATATATAACTCTTGTTTACCTTTTAGCGTCCAGTTGTAACGATTTGGAGAACCGTTAAACATATCAAAGTCATCAGTTGTACGTAAGCTATCAGCCGCTGTACCTGGTGCATCATAAGCTACGTTAGGTGCACGACGTACGCGACGCTGCCCTGAGTTATAAGTCCATGCTTGACGAGGTGTTAAAATTTGGTCCATTGTTTCATGAACTAATAACGCTGTACCCGCTAAACGCGCAGGCTCTGTAACGCTTTGTTTAAATTTAAACAAAATGTTTGAGTCTTGAAGCTCTGCAGGTGTTGCACTTGGATCAGAGTATTTAACTAATAACTGCTCATCAAAACCTACATAGTTGTAAGAGCCTGATGCTGTTGGCGCCGCTTGACCGCCAAAGCGTTCAATTGACTGCCCACGATAACGCAATAAATGGTTCCAAATTGCTTCTAAACCCGTTTTAGGAATTGGAAAAGGAATACCTATTGCAGTATTTTTAATCCCATTCCCACCTTCAACTAACTCAGCAGTAGCAGCAAACTTTTTAGTCGCATCATATACAAACTGAGGGTATGACGCAGAACGGCGAGTTTCATACACAGGCATTTTAAAAGTGTCAGGGTATGCTTCAAATAATGCAATTTGACCTGGACTTAAGTTAGCTTTGTACTTATCGATATTTGTTTTATCAATAGTAAAAAGTACTTTGTCTGCAGTATATGGGTCTAAATGATGCATGCCAGGCTCATAGCCTTTTGGTGCAGTTGTAATTCCGTTGTTCCAAGCTGGAATAGAGCCATCGGCATTAGCTGCTTTTTCAGCACCCAATGGGGTTAAGTCTTGTCCTAAACGAGCAACTTCGTCAGCGCTCATTTTTGCCAATGCGGCACTGCTTGCAAATAAGCTACAAAATGCAGTAGCGATGAGGGTAGGTTTTTTAATCATAGTAATGTTACCCCTAGATTGAATATTTTAAGTTAAAAGAAACGTAATCGCGGTCTGAGAAGGTATTAATACCACCGCCACCCCAAAATGAGTTATAGCTTACATCTAATGACCAAGCATTTTGGTAGTTAAAGTTCATAGTAGCGCCTAAAGATTTACGATCTTCGATAAATAAGAACATAGGATCTGGCGTATTACCATTTACGTCATGAGAAAATACAAAACGTGGAGAGAAGTTAATACCGTTGTAAAGATTAAAATAATCACCTTTAGCAATAAGTCGGTAACCCCAAGATGATGCTGTTGCAAATGACTTTTGCTCTGCACCGTTTGAAAGGCCTAGTTGTAACGTAGAGTAATCAGTTGTTCCTGGGCCTGTAATAACACCACTTCGACCGGTACCTGACACATTGAGACGCATTTCGTCGTAGCCTGGCATATCGTGAATTTTAACTGCACCCACTTCACCAACTACAGCCCAGCTATCAGCACCTAGTGAAGGGCCAAATAAATGTGTTGCCGTAAACTGAATTTGCGATGTATCGCGTTCAATATAACCTTTAGCAACTTCGCCTGCAGCAACAGAACTTACCGCATCGCCTATACTCATTTGCGAAATACCCGCAAAATCAGGACGAATACCAGCAACAGCCAATTGCTCAGGCATAGCTGTGTACAGAAGCTCTACGTCATCAATTTGTAGAGGTTCATCTTGCCTAAATGCAAACTCACCCGCAAAAGCTGTTTCACCAATAGTGGTGTTAAAGCTTAAACCGTATAGTTTAATATCTTCTGGGTATTCATTTTCAGCTTTAGAAAACGCAGTTAAATCAGCTACATTATCTGAGGTAATTTCTGTAGTCATGATCATCGCTAAATCTTGCGCAATAGATGCATTGGAAAAGTTTGATACACGACCTGAAATCAGAGGACGACGACTGTGGTAATTTACATGATAAAGTGCAATTTCTGTATCATTCCACTCAGGTAAAAACATACCTAAACGTAAACCATACTGACCACCATCATCAGGCTCAGATTTACCATTATCGCCTTTACCTTTAAGCGCAACTTTCGTTGGGTACGATAGGTACATGCTTGCAAGTAATGCTTGGCCTTGTGCACTTGCAGGGTCAATACCCTGCGCCGCAGCTGCCATTGCAAAATCAGACGTTAAGTTATTTAAGCTATCCGTTAAAAAAGCAACGTCAATATCTGGGTTTGAAGTAAAACCAAGTTGAACATTTTGTTGATAACCATTTTCTGCTGCAAAGTCATTAGTAGAAAAGTACGTACCCGCTGCAGGGAGGCGAGTTTCATGCCACTGGTACTGGTAAAAACCTTCAAGTGTAATATTTTCGGTAATACCAAGTGAGGCCCAAAGCATGCCTACCGGAATAAATGCTTCTTTAAGCTCAGCACCTGGGGCTTTTAAACGGTCTATATCAACAGGGTTTACGTTAATACCATGAGATATAAGTGTGCTTTCACCCCAGTTAACTACTTGTTGACCTAAGCGAATTGATAATGGGTTATTCCCGTCGTTTAAATCAAAATTAGCCCAAACGTATGCATCTAGTAAACGGATATCTGCACAGCTTTGCTCTTTTGTATCTTTATCGTCACACGGGTCAACACCTTCTCCAGAAGTTGGGTTTGAATAAGCGCGATCGCCATCCATCAACTCAAAATCATAAAAGTACATAAAACGTGTGAACAAACCGTAATTATCTTTAGTTATTGAAAGGTCGTGTGTTCCTTTTAATAATTTTGAGAATGAATCACCGCTATCAAAGTTTAAGTTACCAGCATCACCGTTGTTAGAATAAGAGCCTGGTTGGGCCCAAACGTCTTGTGATGAATATATAGTGTTATTTAGTGCTGGGTTGTAACCCGACCAGTCAAATGCTGGATTGTTACTTTTACCAATAAGACTGAAGTCTCTATCTTCAACACGGATACTTTGGCCATATGAAAAGGTTGAATCGAAGGTTATATCAAAACCTCCAGCTTCAAATGTTGCAGCGTGTGAACTTGCTGCTGATAAACCTAAGCTAGCGGCTGCTAAACCTATAGCGATTTTGTTTTTAACAAAAAGCGATCTTCTTATCATTGTGGTTCCCCCCTGTCGCGGGTCATTTTGTGTGATCAAGTTATTGTTTTTAGTGTAATCGTAACGATAGAAGCGAATTAAACAAATTACAAATGGTCGCATTCAATCAGTTATTTATATTTCTTAGCTGACGTTTACGTATTGGTAAGACGTCATACCAGATAATTTATACACGTAAATTAACAATAGAACAAATTGAAATTAACAAAAAGATAATATTTTTATTGTTTTATAACATAAAAAACGAGTGTTAGGCCACTCGTTCAAGGCGGATAAATTTATTCTCAGGGGTGAGCAAAAGTCTAAAACGGCCTCGTATACCTATGCTTGATATAAAGGGCCTTAAATGAGTAGCAGCAAAACGAATTGTCTTGCCGCTATCTTCAACTACCTGCAATGAGCTAAAACGACCATGGTAGTAATCCATACATTCGTTATAGCTCAATCTAATGCTAAAATAATATTCAATCATTTACGCGAGCGCTTTTTCTACCTTCTCATAAAGATCGTCACTTAACCCGTTAAGGTCAGCTAAGCGTTGTAACTGCTGTTTCATTGCTTGAGAGCGAGCATCATCATAGCGCTTCCATGACATAAATGGTGTTAGCATTCGTGATGCATTCTGCGGATTGATAGCGTTAAGCTTTATCAGTAAATCGCCTAATAGTTCGTACCCTTTACCATCTGCACGATGAAATTGTGCAGTATTAAAATGGCTAAAGCTGCCTACAAGGGCACGTACGCGGTTTGGGTTTGAAAAATCAAAACATGGGTGTTCATACAACGCTTTAATGTTATCTATGGCATCACTGCCCGACTGCATTGCTTGAAGCGCAAACCATTTATCCATAACTAATACATCATGGCGCCATTGGCTATCAAAATGACTCAAAAGAGTGTGTTGAATTGGGTTTGATGCTTTTACAGCAGCACTTAAAGCGCTTAGCACATTGGTCATGTTATTTGAGTTTGCAGCTTCATTAATAAACGTAATAGCTTCCGTTTTTTGTGTTTTAGCAAGGTAATGCAAACATAATTGTTTTAAAGCACGGTTTGCAACAGCACTTGCGCTTACACTGCCATCATATTGAAGCGAATTATAACAATTAACAAACTCATCACTTAGCTCATCAGCAATTTGCTGCTCAAATGTATGGGTTACTTTTATTATTTCATCAACAGGAATTACATCAAATTCAGCAGCTAATGTATCAAAACTTGGTATTTTAAGTAATTCAGCAATTAACGCTAAATCGCCCTCTTTAGTACTAATAAGTACACGAAGTGCATTTATTATATCAACACTTAAGGCGCTATTACTTGCATCACTAATTTGTGATTTTACAGCTTTAATAAACAGTTGTTGTTGCGCATCCCAACGAGAAAAGTCACTACGAGCAAAGCGCATTATATGCAGCAGCTCGGTTTGCGTAGTTTGTTGAGTCAAAATACAAGGCGCAGAAAAATCCTCAAGTAAAACGGCAACAGGCTTAGTGGCTATATTATCAAAACTGAACGTTTGTATTTTGCTTGTAACATTAAGTACGTGATCTTGCTTTTCCCCTTTGTACTCAAGCTCAATACTTTGTCCATTGGCATCTAAAAGCTCAATGGCAAAAGGAATATGCAGAGGCTTATTTTCAGGCTGATTGCTAGGTGCACACTGCTCTATTGTTAACGAGTATGTATTTGTGTCGCTATCAAAGCTTTGTTCTGCATTTAATCGAGGAGTTCCTGATTGGCTGTACCAATGCTTAAATTGCTGTAAATCGACACCTGAGGCATCACTCATGGCACTTACGAAATCATCACAGGTGACAGCTTGCCCATCATGTCTTTCAAAATACAGAGTCATGCCTTTTTGAAAGTTTTCTTCGCCTAATAAGGTATGCATCATGCGTATTACTTCAGCACCTTTATCGTAAACGGTAACGGTGTAAAAGTTATTCATTTCTATTACTTTTTCAGGGCGTATTGGATGTGCCATTGGGCCTGCGTCTTCACTAAACTGGTGAGTACGCATTACTTTTACTGCATCAATACGGTTAAGGGCACGAGAGCCTATATCACTGCTAAATTCTTGATCCCTAAAAACCGTTAAACCTTCTTTTAACGATAACTGAAACCAGTCTCTGCAAGTAACACGGTTACCCGTCCAGTTGTGAAAGTATTCGTGGCCCACGATTGACTCAATCGTATGATAATCTTTATCCGTGGCTGTTTCTTGATTTGCTAATACACACTTACTGTTAAATACGTTTAGCCCTTTATTTTCCATTGCACCCATATTGAAAAAATCTACGGCTACAATCATGTAAATATCTAAATCGTATTCTAAATTAAATCGCTCCTCATCCCACTGCATTGCTTTTTTAAGTGACGCTATAGCATGTGGTGTTTTAGATAAATTACCTTTATCAACAAATAATGCAAGCTCAACATCTCTACCACTTTTAGTTTTGTAGGTATCTTGAAGTACATCAAAATCACCCGCTACAAGTGCAAACAAGTAACTTGGCTTTTTAAATGGGTCTTGCCACTTAACAAAGTGGCGGCCATCTGGTGTTTCTCCACTGTCTACTTGGTTACCATTGGATAGTAATTGCGGGTATTTTTTATCTGCAATAATGGTTACATCAAATGTAGCAAGTACATCTGGTCGATCCATATAGTAGGTTATTTTTCTAAAGCCTTGCGCTTCACACTGGGTGCAATAAGCACCACCAGATAAATATAACCCCTCTAGTGAGGTATTAGTTTGCGGAGATATTTCAGTCACAATGCTTAATTGGCACTCCTCTGGCAGATTATTAATAATAAGTTGCTCACCCACTATTTGGTAATCCGTTATAGCAGCTCCCCCTACAGATAAAGACACTAAGCGTAAATCTATACCATCAAGCACTAGCGGCGTATTGTTATTATCGGCACGCTGAAGTGTAAGTAAAGCCGTCACTCTAGTTGTGAGTGGTTGCAAGTCGAAAGTGAGTTCGGTGTGTTCAATTAAAAAATTTGGGGCTTTATAGTCTTTTAAATATTGCGCTTGAGGCTTAGTAGGTGCAGTCATAAATACTCCAAAAAAAGCTCCTTTAAATAAAGGAGCTGTTTAGTTTAAGCTGATTGTTTAGGTTTAATACGTAAAATTTTAATACCTAAATAGGCATAAACAATCGCTAAGAATGGGTTAATCAAATTAAAGAAAGCATACAATGCATAGTCAAATGGGTTTATTAGTAAAACACTTTGCATATAAGCACCACATGTATTCCATGGGATCAGCGGGCTTGTAATTGTGCCACCATCTTCAAGCGTACGAGATAAATTTACGGGCTTTAGGCCACGTTTTTCGTACTCGTCTTTAAACATACGTCCAGGTACAACTATAGCTATATATTGATCAGCTGCAATAATGTTTGTACCCACACACGTAGCAATAGTAGAAGCAATTAAAGACCCTGTACTTTTAGCAACTTTTAATATGCTCTTAACAAAAATGTCTAACAACCCTGTTTTTTCCATAATAGCGCCAAACATAAGCGCAGTCATTATAAGCCATGTGGTTGTAAGCATTCCTGCCATACCACCACCACTTAATAATGAGTCCATTTTGTCATCACCGGTATCTACACTAAAACCATCAAAAAAGGTTGTCCAAATTAGTTTAAAGTAACCCACTAATTGTCCTTGAGATACATCAATTTGACTCGCAATTAAGTCTGATTGAAACAACATTGCCCATACTGCACCAACAACAGCTCCAATGGAAATAGCAGGAAAAGCAGGCATTTTTTTAATTGCTAATACTAATAGGACAATAAGTGGGATGAGCATTTCAAAACCAATATTAAAGTTTTGTTGTAAAATTACCGTTATTTCTTCTATTCGCCCTGCTTCACTCGAAGCAGTGGCATTAAAGCCCATAAATATAAATATAATCAATGCAATTACAAAGCTAGGAACGGTTGTCCATAGCATGTGTTGTATGTGCTCAAATAAATCAGCGCCAACAACTGCTGGTGCTAAGTTTGTTGTCTCAGATAGTGGGCTTAATTTGTCGCCAAAATAAGCGCCCGATATAACTGCACCTGCGGTAACTGTTTGCTCAAGCCCGAGGCCAGTTGCTACACCTAACAAGGCAACACCTATAGTAGCTGCTGTCGTCCACGAACTACCAATACTCATAGCTACAATGCCACAAATTAAACAGCTCGCTGCATAAAACCAACTAGGGTTAATAACCTGTAGGCCATAATAAATTAAAGTGGGTACAGTACCCGAAAGTAACCAAGTACCAATTAAAGCGCCCACCATCAATAATATTAAAATTGCACCAAGTGAAAGTGTAATTCCCTCAATCATTGCTTGCTCAAGTTTTTTCCAGGTATAACCATTTTTTAGGCCAATTAAAGCGGCTGCAAAAGTAGCAAATAAAAGTGCAATTTGGTTAGGGCCTGATGATGAGTTATCACCAAATAAATATACAGCGGCACCGAGTAAGCAGATTAATACAGAGATGGGAATTAGTGCATCAAAAAACGAGGCGGGCTTAATTGGTTTATCTTCCAATGGCTTCAAAATAGAGACTCCTACACACATTCGCTGCGTGTTTAATTATTATTTTTGAACGGTTAACGCATAAATTGAGCACAATAAGGTAACCCAACTTAAAGTAATAGGCGATTATAACAATTTACTAAATTATGGGTAGTAAAAAAGGCGCTAAAGCGCCTTTTTATAGAGGTAAAACCAGTGGTTACTTTTTAGCGATACGCCCATATTTAATATAATCTTGAGTGATCAACGCCGCTTCTTCTAAAAACGGGTCTAACTCTTCGATTATTTCTGGTACATCGTCAAGGTTTTCAATTGGGTCTTTCCCTAAACGTTTAAGACGCTCATTTGTACGCACAAGTGCACGAGCTTCGCCTTCGTCTTTTTCTTTGATGCGCTTAGCCTCAACTAAAGAAATAGTTTTACGATCTTTTTCTTCGTTATAACGCGCTATATCATCAAATACATAATTAAACTCAGGCTCTGCTTTAATGCGTTGCTCATGGTTTTTTTCTAAATAAGTAATAATAGGCGTCAAATTACCTAATTTTTTGTATTTCGCTTTTACAATGCTATCCCAAGGTAAAGCATTATCTTGTTTACTTTCGCCCCACTCTGCTGGGTCAATTGCTGATGGAAACGAAATATCAGGAATAACACCTTTGTGCTGCGTGCTACCACCATTTATACGGTAAAATTTAGCAATTGTATATTGCACACTGCCCAGCGCATTATCGTACAAATCGTAAGCACGGCCTAAGCCTTTGTGTTGCTGTACAGTACCTTTACCAAACGTTTGCTCGCCAATAATAACTGCACGGCCATAGTCTTGCATAGCGGCTGCAAATATTTCAGACGCAGATGCACTATAGCGATCGACTAATACAGTTAATGGGCCGTCGTAATAAGTAATACCATCACGGTCTTTTTGCTCTTCAATACGGTTATTTAAAGTATGAATTTGAACAACTGGACCTTGGTCAAAAAACAAGCCTGACAGCTGGGTTGCTTCATATAAAGAACCACCACCATTTTGGCGTAAGTCGATGATAATGCCATCCACTTTTTCTTCTTTAAGCTTTGCTAGTTCAACTTTTACGTCTTTTGACAGGTTGTTGTAAAAACCTGGGATTTCAATCACCCCTATTTTACTTGTTAAATCAGAATATTTTGCCTCAAATACTTCTGACTTAGCTGCTCTATCTTCTAAGCGGATTTTATCACGCGTGATTTCAACTACTTTAGGTGCGCCATGAGCGTCAACACCTTTTAAATACTGTAAGCGTACTTTAGTGCCTTTAGGGCCTTTAATTAAATCAACTACGTCATCTAAACGCCAGCCAATTACATCTACAAATTCTTCGCCATCTTGGGCAACACCAATAATACGGTCATCAGCTTTAATTTGATCTGTTTTATCAGCAGGGCCACCCGGCACTAAGCTGCGAATAACAGTATAATCCTCATCTGGACTTAATACGGCACCTATACCTTCAAGCTCTAGGTCCATGTCCATTTTGAATTGCTCTGCACGACGTGGCGATAAATAAGACGTATGCGCCTCAATACTACGTGCGAGTGAATTCATTACAATTTGAAATGCATCTTCTGAATTTGATTGCACCAAACGTTTTTGCGCATTTTTATAACGCTTGGTCAGTACTTCTTTAATGCCTTCCCAATCTTTACCGGTCATTTTTAAACGTAGTGCATCGTATTTAACACGCTCACGCCAAATTTCATCAAGCTCAGCTTGAGATGTTGGCCACGCTGCATCTTCTCGATCAAAAAAGTATTCATCTTCTTTATCGAACGTCATTTCTTTTTCAAGCAATGTAAGTGAATATTCATAACGTTCAAAGCGGCGCTTAAGGCTTAAGTTGAAAATATCAAACGTGAAACCTAATTTGCCGGTAGTCAAAGCGTTATCAAAGTCGTCACGGTATTGATCAAAAGACGCAACATCGCTTGCTAAAAAAACGCTTTTATTAAAATCAAGGGATTCGATATAACGATCGTATACTTTACTAGAAAGCTCATCGTTAAATCGAACCGGTGTGTAATGTGAACGAGTAAATAAGCTAGCCACTCGTTTGCTGGCAGTTCCATGTTGGCTTTCTTGCTTAAGCTGAGGTAAATCGTCGATTGTAACGGCTTCTACAGCAGCAAATAATGAACCTGAAAACAGGGCAGCAACTAACGGAATGAGCGTAAACTTTTTACTCATACACAACTCCTTAATTTATTTACAGCTTAAATGATGTATAAGCTGTCAGCTTTAGTTTTAACTTGCATACCTGTCACTAATTCAACGTGAACGTCATCTTTGTTCACTTCTGTAATTACTGCATTTACAAGTGCTTGGCCAAGTTTAACCTTAACCTTGTTATTAACCTTGACCTCGTCTGCTGGTAAAGGTTCAATTTTTCCTGAACGTTTAGCCGGTGCAGCTTTAGCTGGTTTGTTAGCTGAAGAACTACGCTCGCCCGCTTTATTTGCGTGAGCTGGTTTCTTTTTGAAAGATTTTGAATCTGAGTCTTGGCGTGGACGCTGCTGTTTTTTACGTTTAGCCATTTTAGCGCGGCTTTCTTCCAATGCTTTTTGTGCATGGTCGATGTGCTCTTGCTCAACTTTTTCACCTTGATTACCATCAAGGTCAATACGAAACTCTGACTTAGTCACAGCTTCTAAATAACGCCAGTTTGACGTGTATTTTCTAAGTGCTTGACGTACTTGAGTCTTACTTACTTTTTCAGACCCTTCAATACGCTCAGCGATATCTTTAAAAATACCTACTTTAAGCGGTTTGATCCCGTCTTTTTGTTTAAAACACTGAGGAAATTCTTGGTATAAGAATTCCAGTACTTCATTAATATCTTTTAGCTTGTTTGTGGTTTCCATTTTAGAACCTATTTTTCACATCTTTTCATCAAGGGACGAATCGACGTAGTGTATTACCCAGTCGACCAACTCTTCGAAGTCAGCTTCAATTACAGCCATATCACCTCGAAGGTGTTCCCAAATACCATTAATTGTTTCATCAATAAATTCACACTCGGAGTCGTCTGGTAGACGGTCCCACGCTATGTGAATCAAATCATTGAGCGTTTCCGCTACATGTTCTTCATCGCCTTCCCAATCGCCAACATCTTGTATGGCAAATAGGTAGTCTTGAACATTTAGCAAATCTTTCATTACAAGCTAGCCTCAAAGCACTTAACTAATGCTTCTAAACCTGCTTTGTCATCAGTATCAAATCGAGAGATACTAGGGCTATCAATATCTAGCACCGCAAATATTTTACCATGTTTCATGATAGGTACAACAATCTCAGAGTTTGACGCCGCATCACAGGCAATATGCCCATCAAATGCGTGCACATCTTCAATTAATTGTGTTTGCAATGTAGCTGCAGCCGTTCCACATACACCTTTTCCTACTGCAATACGAATACATGCAGGATTACCCTGAAACGGGCCTAGTACCAATTCTGACGGTGAATCCATAAAGTAAAAACCCGCCCAATTTACATCTTCTAAAGAGGTAAATAACAGCGCGCTTATATTTGCCATATTAGCAATTACATTCGATTCACCGGCAATCAGCGATTCAGTTTGCTTAACTAATGACTGGTAAAAATCGTGCTTTTGCATACCAAACTACTTCTTATTAAACATACAGTAGCTAAAGGTACTCTTTGTGGTGAAAAATTGGAACCT
>JGI24527J20359_1000351_pt1 | contig 13290 bp, 10 predicted proteins | sample LinPmetageLP52_FD_20359 | JGI IMG/M metagenome (IMG submission 20359) | reverse complement strand
CGCAAGCATCGCAGCAACTATGAACCCGGTGTGCATATCTCGGGGCATGTGGATGTGGGCGTTTCCAAGACATTCTGACCGGCGGGGCGGGTGGCGCTGATTGCCATTCCCGCCGCCTTTGGTATTGGGGTAAGCTGTGGTCTGCCGCGATGCCTTTCCCTGCGGTCCGCCGCCCGTAAACGATCGCCGGCAGCTTTCGGCGGGAAAAGCTTAGGAGCCTGAAACTATGGATCATTTCCTGTACCGCGATGGCGCGCTGTTCGCCGAGGATGTCGCCATCTCCGAGATCGCAGCCGCGGTCGGCACACCCTTTTACGTCTATTCCACCGCCACGCTGTTACGCCACTTCAAGGCATTTGACGATGCGCTGGACGGGATGGACCATCTGGTCTGCTACGCGATGAAAGCGAACTCGAACCAAGCGGTTCTGAAAACGCTCGCGCAGGCGGGGGCGGGCATGGATGTCGTGTCGGCGGGGGAATACCTGCGTGCCAAGGCGGCAGGCGTGCCCGGCGACAAGATCGTATTCTCGGGCGTGGGCAAGACCGTGTCGGAAATCCGGCTCGCGCTTGAGGGCGGCATCCGCCAGTTCAACGTCGAATCCGAACCCGAGATGGAGGTGCTGGACGCCGTCGCACGGTCGATGGACAAGGTCGCGCCGATCACCATCCGCGTGAACCCCGATGTCGACGCCAAAACCCATGCCAAGATCGCGACCGGCAAGTCCGAGAATAAATTCGGTATCCCCATTGCCCGCGCCCGCGAGGTCTATCGCATGGCCGCCGCGATGCCGGGCCTAGAGGTCGTGGGCATCGACGTGCACATCGGCAGCCAGCTGACCGATCTGACGCCGTTCGAACTGGCGTACCAGAAGGTTGCCGAACTGACAGAACAGCTGCGCGCCGACGGGCACACCATCCGTCGTCTGGATTTGGGCGGCGGGCTGGGAATCCCCTATGAGCGTAGCAATGCCGCCCCGCCGCTGCCCACGGATTACGGCGCGATGGTGCAAAAGACGCTTGGCCACCTGGGCTGCGAGATCGAGATCGAGCCGGGCCGCCTGATCGCGGGCAACGCCGGCCTCATGGTGAGCGAGGTGATTTATGTCAAATCCGGCGAGGGCCGCGATTTCCTGATCATCGACGGTGCGATGAACGACCTGATCCGCCCTGCCATGTACGAAGCCCATCACGATATCATCCCCGTCGTCGAAGCCGAAGCAGGGGCCGAGCAGCAGCCCTATGACATCGTCGGGCCGGTCTGCGAATCCGGTGATACCTTTGCCAAGCAGCGCATGATGCCAAAGCTGGCGGCGGGCGATCTGGTGGCCTTCCGCAGTGCCGGTGCCTATGGCGCGGTGATGGCCAGCGAATACAACTCTCGTGCGCTGATCCCCGAGGTGCTGGTCCATGGCGATCAATTTGCGGTTATCCGCCGACGCCCGACCTTTGACGAAATGATAAATCGCGATACCATTCCTGAATGGCTGTGACCGCGCCTTGCGTGTCCGGCTTTTGAAAGCAGGGCCCGCATGACGTTTTTCACCGCCAAGGATGACGACCACTCGCCCGAGCAGGGTCTCAAGTCGATCCGTTGGCCCCTGCGTCTGACCTGGGCCGGTATCTGGGCCGAGGTGTTGGTGCAGGCGTTCTGGCCGCTGATCGCCTTGGTGCTGGCTGTTCTGGCGGTGCTGATGCTGGGGCTGCACGATAGCGTGCCGATGTCCGTCGTGACGGGCGCTGTCGTTGCGGTGACGCTGGCCGCTGTCGGGGCGCTGGTCTATGCGCTGCGCCATTTACGCATCCCCCGCCGGATAGAGGCGCTGACCCGCCTTGACGCCAGCCTACCCGGACGCCCCATTCAGGCGCTGATGGATGTGCAGGCGATCGGCACGGGGGATGATGCCTCTGCTGCGGTGTGGCAGGCGCATCAGCGCCGCATGGCCGCTCGTGCCGCCGCTGCGCAGGCGGTGCCTGCGGACTTGCGCATGGCGCGCCGTGATCCCTTTGCCCTGCGCTATGTCGCGCTGCTGGCTTTCGTTACGGCGCTGGTCTTTGGGTCGGTGCTGCGCATCGGGTCGGTTGCGGGTTTGACGGCGGGCGGGGGGGCTTTGGCCTCCGGTCCGGTTTGGGAAGGCTGGGCGGAGCCGCCGCGCTATACCGGCAAGCCGACGCTGTATTTGTCCGATCTTGCCGAAGGGCCGTTGAACCTGCCTGCGGGCACGCTGATCACCCTGCGCATGTATGGCGAAGTGGGGGCGCTGTCGGTGACCGAGACCGTTTCGGGCCAGCCCCAGCCAGCGGGGGACGCCCCCGCCATCGTGCAGGATTTCAAGGTCAGCCAAAGCGGGCAGATCGCCATCGACGGGCCGAACGGGCGCGCGTGGGACGTGACGATGCTGCCCGACGCCAAACCGCAGGTCGAAATTGCAGGCCCGCCCGAGGTGACCGCCCTTGGCGAGATGCAACTGCCCTTTGTGGCGCGGGACGACTATGGCGTCGAGGCGGGCGAGGCGCGGATTGATCTGGATCTGGCCGCTGTGGACCGCCGCTATGGGCTGGCGATTGACCCTGACCCGCGGGCCGAGATGATCGTGCCGCTGTCGCTGCCCATTGCAGGGGACCGCCGCGATTTCGAAGAGAACCTGATCGACGATTTTTCCAAACATCCTTGGGCCAATCTGCCGGTCACCGTCACGCTGAGCGTGCTGGATGCGTCGGAACAACAGGCGACCACCCCGCCGACGCAGATGACCCTGCCGGGACGACGCTTTTTCGATCCGCTGGCGGCGGCCGTTATCGAACAGCGGCGCGATCTGCTGTGGGCCAAGGGCAACGCCGACACCCTCGCGCAGGTCTTGCGGGCGGTGTCCTATCGTCCGGCGGATGTGTTCCGTTCTGACACGGCGGCGCTGCGCTTGCGGCGGCTGATTGAACGGATCGAAATTCGCGCCCGCTATGGTTTGTCCGACGAGGTGCAAACCGAGATCGCGGATGATCTGTGGGACTTGGCGATTGAGCTGGAGGAAGGCGTGCTGGCCGATGCGCTGGACCGGATGCGCCGCGCACAGGAGCGTTTGCAAGAGGCGATGAAGAACGGCGCCTCGGACGCCGAGATCGCAGAGCTGATGGAAGAGCTGCGCCGCGCCACCGACGACTATATGCGCCAGTTGCAACGCCAGCAGGCGCAAGAAGGTGAGAACGGCGACCAGCAGCAAGGCCAGCAGGGCGAGACCATGCAGATGACGCAGGACGACCTGCAACGCATGATGGACCGGATTCAGGAGCTGATGGAGCAGGGCCGCATGGCCGAGGCCGAACAGGCGCTGCGCGAGCTGCAAGAGATGATGGAGAACATGCGCGTTACCCAAGGCCAGCCGGGCGAAGGTGGGCAATCCGAGGGTGAACAGGCGATGGAGGGGCTGGCCGACAGCCTGCGTGAGCAGCAAGAGCTAAGCGATCAGGCGTTCCGCGATTTGCAGGACAGGTTCAACCCCAATGCCGATGATGGCCAGCAACAGGGGCAGGACCAGGGCCAGCAACCCGGCCCGCAGCAGGAGGGCAACCAGCCCGGCCAACCGGGGCAGCAGCCGGGCCAGAACAACGGCCAGGGCGAACCGGGGCAGGGACAGGGATCGATCGCTGACCGTCAGCAAGCGCTGCGCGATGAGCTGCGCCGTCAGGAAGGGCGTCTGCCCGGTGGCGGCACCCCCGAAGGTGATGCCGCGCGCGATGCGCTGGACCGTGCCGGCCGCGCGATGGACGGTGCCGAAGAGGCTTTGCGCCGCGACGATCTGGCCGAAGCGATCGATAACCAGTCGCAGGCGATGGAAGCGCTGCGCGAGGGGATGCGCGCCTTGGGCGAGGCGATGGAACAGGACCAGCAGGCGTCCGAGCCAGGGCAAGGCACCGCGCAGGGCAACCGCCGTGCCGAGAACACGGACCCTTTAGGGCGCGAGCAGGGGGCGAATGGCGCGCAGGGGTCAGAGGGTGATCTGGCGCTGGATAATGACGCCTATGGCCGCGCGCGTGAACTGCTGGACGAGATCCGCCGCCGCTCGGGCGAGGCGACGCGGCCGGAGGTCGAACGCGACTATCTGCGCCGTCTGCTGGACCGCTTCTGATAGGATTGATGACGCAAGGACGGGGCCGCCAAAAGGACGGGCCCGATCCGTTTTAGCTGCCCGACTGCGACGCCCGTGCATCCAGCCATTGCAGCGTTGATTGCAACATCTCGTCCAGCCATTGTCGCGCGCTGTCCACCTGCGCGACGTAAAGCGCAAGATAGGGGCGCAGCGCGGGAACCGCTTCCGAGATTTGCGGCGAAAAGACGTATAGCAGCACCAGCACAGAGGCGAGCGCGACAATCAGCACGAACCCGCGGCTGAACCCGCTACGCTGTTTCGGGTCCGCATGGGTATCGCGCCCGGCGTCTGCGCCCGTGTTCGGGATCACGCGCCGTTCTGATCCGGTGCGCAGGGTGGAGTTGATCTCTTCGATATCGGGCAGCAATTCGCGGCGTGATGCAACGGCCGCCGCGGCGGCTGTGGTCTCGGCAGCGCTGTGCTGCTCTTCGCCGCGCAGACGCGACATGCGGGCCTTGGCCTGCTGCGCGCGGTCGCTTTCGCTGGGTTGGTCTGCTTCTTCAAGCCCCAGATCAGGCTGGCTTTCAAGGGTCTGAGCCTGACGGCGACGGCGGGCTTCTTGTTCCGCCTCGGCCTCTTGCCGGAGAATATCGGCGACCGAAGGGTCAAGCTGCTTGCGCGGTGGCGGGGCAGGATGCGCGGGTTCGCCCGCGTCGGGGTCTTCCGCTGCGTCTGCGTCGGGCTCGGGCGGGCTTGCTGGGGCGGGCGCATCTACATCGTGTTCGGGCGCGACGCCGTCATTCGCATCATCGCGCCCTGACAGAGCGGCGGAAACCGTGCTGATCCTGCTGTCGTCCTCTTCATCGAGAGGGGGGAAATCGGGGTGGTGCTGGAACCAGGTCTGGCCACAGTTCGAACATTGCACATCGCGACCGGAAGAGGGCATCACCTCGTCCGGGACCTCGTACTGCGCATCGCAATTGGGACAGATCAGTCTCATGTTGCGCCCCGAACCATTGGAAACCTCTTCGTTTTCACGTCAGATCAACCTTATGTCCTAGAAAACCGTAGGAAAAGTGCAATCTTCATGCAATGGCTGCGCCGGGGTGCATTGAAACCCAAGCGGTGCTGGGGCACAACAGTTCAAACCAAGCGGGATATGCGTGTGATCGAGTTTGAAAACGTGGCCTACAGCTATGGCGGGGGCGAGCTTTTGTCCGATATCTCGGTCAAGCTGGCGCCGGGGTCGTTCCATTTTCTGACGGGTCCGTCCGGCTCTGGCAAGACCACGTTGATGAAGCTCTGCTATGGCGCGCTTCTGCCCACGGCGGGGCATGTGTCGCTGTTTGGCAAGGACGTGCGTGCGATGGACCGCGATGATATCGCGATGATCCGGCGGCGTGTGGGTGTGGTGCACCAGGATTGCCAATTCCTGAACCATTTGCCGGTTGCCGAAAACATCGGTTTGCCGCTGACCGTGTCGGGCCGCCATGCGGAAACCGGCGGCGACGACCTGCAAGAGCTGCTGTCGTGGGTCGGGCTGAGCAGCCGCGCCGATGCCCTGCCGCCAGAGCTATCGGGCGGTGAGCGCCAGCGTGCGGCGCTGGCCCGTGCGGTGATCATGTCGCCCGATGTGGTGCTTGCGGATGAACCCACCGGCAACGTCGATTGGGAAATGTCGCAACGGCTGCTTCGCCTGCTGGTAGAGCTGAACCGCATGGGCAAGACCGTGTTGATCGCGACCCACGATCTGGGGCTGATCCGTGCCACCAAGGCGCAGGTGCAGGCGCGCGTCTTGCGTATCGCCAACCGGCGCATCCAGTTGGCGGGGGCGGATCTATGAAGATGTTGCGCATTGCGCTGACCGCGCTGTGGAACGGTGACCGTCAGGCGGACCGTGTGGTGCCGCCGTCGGGGTTTACCGCGCAGTTGACCCTGTTTGCCGCGGGAACGATGGCGTTTCTGGCGGTCTTTGCGCTGGCGCTGTCGCTGGCGTCGGGGCGGTTGGCGAATATCTGGGGGCAAGAGCTGGCACGCACCGCGACGATCCGTGTTGTGGCACCCATCGACCAGCGCAGTGCCCAGACCGAGGCCGCCTTGCGCATCCTCGAGACGACGAAAGGCGTCGCCACAGCCCGCGCCCTCACGGATGAAGAGCAGCAATCTCTGCTGGCCCCCTGGTTCGGACCGGAACTGGCCATTGATGCCCTGCCGGTGCCCCGCCTGATCGAGATCATCGAAGAGGATGACGGCATGGACGCCGATGGCCTGCGCCTGCGTCTCGCGGCAGAGGTGCCAGGGGCGGTTCTGGACAATCACAGCCGCTGGCGCGCGCCGCTGGTCAAGGCCGCATCGCGGCTGAAGCTTCTGGGCTGGGTATCCATGATCCTGATCATCGCGACGCTGGCCGCGATGGTGACACTTGCCGCCAATGCGGCGCTGTCGGCCAACGCTCAGGTCATTGCCGTTTTGCGTCTGGTGGGCGCGACCGACAGCTATATCGCGCAGGCTTTTATCCGGCGTTTCACCCTGCGTGCGCTGACCGGCGCTGCGGCGGGCACGGGGGTCGGGCTGCTGGCGATACTGCTGTTGCCAAGCACCGCTGACGCGGGGGGCTTTCTGACGGGTTTGGGCTTTCAGGGCTGGCACTGGGTTGTGCCGCTGGTGATCCCGTTTCTGTCCGGTGGTGTCGCCTTTGCGGCCACGGGGGCGGCCGCGCGCCGTACATTAAAGGAACTCGCATAATGTTGCAGTGGATACGATCGTTGACCTTCATCGTGCTAGCCACGGTCTATATGCCGCTTCTGGGGCTGCTTTACGCGCCTTGGGCGATGTTCTCGAGGCGGGGGGCCTATGCCGCGTGCAAGGCCTATGCGGCGGGGACCATGTGGATGGCGAAGGTCATCGTCGGGTTGCGGTGCGAGGTGCGGGGCGACGTGCCGGACGGGGCCGTGTTGGTCGCCGCCAAACACCAGTCTTTCCTTGATATCCTGATGATCTTTCACATTCTGCCACGCGCGAAATTCATCATGAAACGCGAGATCCTGATGACCCCGGTGATCGGGCAATATGCCAAGCGCATGCAGATGGTCGCGGTGAACCGTGGCAAACGTGGTGCGGCGATTTCCAAGATGCTGGCCGATGTCAAAGCGGGCGAAGCCGAACCGGGCCAGCTTGTCATCTATTCGCAGGGCACACGCGTCGCGCCCGGGCTGTCTGTCCCCTATAAGGCAGGCACTGCCGCACTTTACGAGCAGATGGGCCAGCCCTGCGTCCCCGTCGCCACCAACGCCGGTTACTTCTGGCCACGGCGCGGGCTGTACCGGCGTCCGGGTGTGGCGGTGGTCGAGTTCCTGACCCCCATCGCGCCGGGGTTGGAGCGGGCCGCCTTCATGAAACGGCTTGAAGAAACGGTCGAGACACGGTCGGACGCGCTCTTGGCGGAGGCGGGGTTCAAAGCCCCTCAACCGAGATAGGCGCTGCCCATCCCGATCGATGCCACGCGGTTAGAACACAACGGTTAGGACACAAAAAAGGGTGGGCCAAACGGTCCACCCTTCGTCGTTTCAATACAGGCGGCTGCCTTACATGTGGATCGGGCCATCACCACAGGCCAGCGCCGCTTCGCGGACCGCTTCGGAGTAGGTCGGGTGCGCGTGGCAGGTCATCGCCAGATCCTCGGCAGAGGCACCGAATTCCATCGCAACGCAGACCTCGTGGATCAGATCGCCTGCACCGGGGCCGATGATATGCGCGCCGAGGATGCGGTCAGTTTCCTTGTCGGCGATCAGCTTGACGAAGCCTTCGCCCGCGAAGACGGCCTTGGCACGGGCGTTGCCCATAAAGCTGAATTTGCCGACCTTATAGGCGCGGCCCGCTTCTTTCAGCTGCTCTTCGGTGGCACCGACATTGGCAACCTCGGGGTGGGTATAGATCACGCCGGGGATCACGCCATAGTTCACGTGGCCATGTTTGCCTGCCACGACCTCTGCTGCGGCCATGCCTTCGTCTTCGGCCTTATGCGCCAGCATCGGACCTTCAATGACGTCGCCGATGGCGTAGATGCCTTTGACCGAGGTTTCCCAGGTGTCGCTTACCGCGATTTGGCCGCGTTTGGTCAGCTCGACCCCCAGACCTTCAAGGCCCAGCCCGTCGTGGAACGGCTTGCGGCCGGTGGAGACGAGAACAACATCGGCGTCCAGCGTGTGTTCGCTGTCATCCTTGCGCAGCTTGTAGGTCACCTTGGCTTTGGTCTTGGAGGCTTCGGTGCCTTGAACGGCAGCGCCCATGACAAAGTTGACGCCCTGCTTTTTCAGGATACGCATAAAGTTCTTCTGGACTTCGCCATCCATGCCGGGGGTGATCGCATCGAGATATTCGACAACCGTCACCTCGGCCCCCAGACGCGCGTAGACAGAGCCGAGTTCGAGCCCGATGACGCCCGCGCCGATCACGACCAGCTTTTTCGGGATCTTGTTCAGCGACAGCGCGCCGGTGGAGGTGACGACGACCTTTTCGTCAACCTCGACACCGGGAAGGGCAGAGGGTTCGGACCCTGTGGCGATGATGATGTTCTTGGCCTCGTGAACCTCGTCACCGACCTTGACCTTGCCAGCTTCGGGGATGGTGGCCCAGCCTTTGATCCAGTCGATCTTGTTCTTCTTGAACAGGAACTCGATCCCCTTGGTGTTGGTGTCGATCGTGTTCTGTTTGTAGGTCTGCATCTGCGCCCAATCGACCGAAGGGCTTTTGCCCTTGAGGCCCATATCGGCAAAGTTGTGTTCGGCTTCGTGCAGCATATGCGTGGCATGCAGCAGCGCCTTGGACGGGATACAGCCGACGTTCAGGCAGGTGCCGCCCAACGTCTCGCGGCCCTCGACACAGGCGGTTTTGAGGCCCAGTTGGGCGCAGCGGATGGCGGATACATAGCCGCCGGGGCCGGAGCCGATGATGATGACATCGTAGCTGGACATGGAAGGTCTCCTTGGTGGTCGGGAATTGGGGTAGAGTAGAAAGTGTGGCGTTCAGGCATGAAGGGGCGGGGCGTGTTGTGGTCAAGGCTAGGGGGCGCTGCCCCCGTGCGCAAGCGCACGCCCCCGGGATCTATGCCATTTGGAAGATCAAAACAGCGCGGCCAGCAGCATCAGCACCGTAGCGCTCAGGCCCACGGCCCAGATCAGCGAGCGTCCGGGACGCAGGCCAAGCGCATAGGCTGGCACATAGGCGACGCGGGCCGCGAGGAAGATCCATGCGAGAATGGCGGTGTAGGTCGTGTTCTGGCCGGACATCTGCAGCACCACGACGGCGACGGCGAAAAGCGCCAGCGCTTCGAACATATTGTTGAAGGCGCGGCCCAGACGGGCGGTCCTGTCAGAGAGCGCTTTCGACGGTTCTCGGTCGCGTGCGGACATGGTGTAGCCGGGGCCGACCTCGCGGTTGGCAGGGATCGCATAGGCCACAAAGGTCACGACCTGAAGCAGCGCCGCGAGGGTCAGAACGGTGAGTTCGGGTGTCATCTTGGCGGTCCGCTATAGCGCGAGGAAATAGAGAATGGCGGTGGCGGCAAAGCCCGCCAGCCATGCGAGAGTCCGGATCGCGGGCACGCCAAGCGCATAGACCGGCAGATAGATGATCCGTGCGATGAGGAAGACCTGCGCGGCCAGCAGGGACGTGGCATTGGTGCGGTCCAGCATTTCGAGGATCAGCACCGCCGGGGCAAAGAGCGCCATTGCCACGATGGAGTTGTCCAATGCGCGTTTCAGCCGGGCCGTCATGCCGGTCATCGACCGGTCTTCGTCGCGCGACGAGAGCAGATAGCCCAGGCTGAGTTGTTGTGCACCGCCCAGAACCTGAAGCAAGATTGTCAGCATAACGAGCAGGCCATAGGCGGCGAGTATCGTGGTCTCTGTCATCATTTGTCCTTTCCGGGCGGTGGGTGTGGTGGGTTACAGGTCCATCAGCAGGCGGCGTGGGTCTTCGAGCGCTTCTTTCACGCGGACGAGGAAGGTCACGGCACCTTTGCCGTCCACGATGCGGTGGTCATAGCTGAGCGCCAGATACATCATCGGACGGATCACGACCTGACCATTGATCGCCATGGGGCGGTCCTGAATCTTGTGCATCCCGAGGATACCCGATTGTGGCGGGTTCAGGATCGGCGAGGACATCAGCGAGCCATAGACACCACCGTTAGAGATAGTGAACGTGCCGCCCTGCATTTCCGCCATGGACAGTTTGCCGTCGCGGGCCTTGGCCCCCAGTTCACCGATTTCCTTTTCGATGTCGGCAAAGGACATCGCTTGCGCGTCCTTGACCACGGGCACGACCAGACCGGTGGGGGTGCCGGCCGCGATGCCCATGTTGACGTAGTTCTTGTAGACCACATCGGTGCCGTCGATTTCGGCATTCACTTCGGGCACTTCGTTCAGGGCGTGAATACAGGCCTTGGTGAAAAAGGACATGAAGCCGAGTTTGACGCCGTGCTTTTTCAGGAACAGGTCTTTGTATTCGTTCCGAAGGGCCATGATCTCTGTCATGTCGACCTCGTTATAGGTCGTCAGCATGGCGGCGGTGTTCTGGCTGTCTTTCAGACGTTTCGCGATGGTCTGGCGCAGACGGGTCATCTTGACGCGTTCCTCGCNGGCGGCGTCCTGGGGGGCCGATGGGGCGCGTGGCGCGGCGGCGGCAGGCTTTGCCGCGTTCTTGCCAGCGGCAACGGCCTTGGCCACGTCTTCCTTCATCACGCGTCCGTCGCGGCCTGTGCCGGTGACCTGATCGCGGCTGATGCCGGCTTCGGCCATGGCTTTCTTGGCGGAAGGCGCGTCTTCGACATCGCCCGAGGGCGCGTTGCCGGGGGCAGGGACCTGACCGCCCGCTTTGGGTTCAGCGGTATCATCGGCGGGTTTGCTTGCGCTGCCGCCTTCGCCCTGGCTGATCACGGCGAGCTTGCCGTTGGCCTCGACCGTGCTGCCTTCTTCGGCGATGATCTGGGTCAGCGTGCCCGATGTCGGCGCGGGCACTTCGACGCTGACCTTGTCGGTTTCCAGCTCGCAGAGCATTTCATCGGCTTCGACGTGGTCACCGACGGTCTTGAACCACGTGCTGACGGTCGCCTCGGACACGGATTCGCCCAAGGTGGGGACCATGACGTCGACATCATCCGCAGCGTCGCGGGGTTTCACGTCTTCGGCACCAGCATCGACCGCCTTGGGGGCTTCGGATTTCGCCGGGGCCGCATCCCCTTCGGAGATATTGGCCAGCAGCGCGTCAACGCCGACGGTTTCGCCTTCGGCGGCAACGATATCGGCCAGAGTGCCCGCCACGGGGGAGGGCACTTCGACGGTGACCTTATCGGTTTCCAGCTCGCAGAGCATTTCGTCGACTGCGACGCTATCGCCGGGCTTTTTGAACCATGTTGCCACGGTCGCTTCGGTTACGGATTCACCCAAGGTAGGGACGCGTACTTCGCTAGTCATGGTTATTTTCCTTCGATGGTCAGCGCTTCGTCAACGAGGGCTGCTTGTTGTGCTTTGTGTTGGGAGGCAAGGCCGGTCGCAGGCGAGGCCGAGGTGGCGCGACCGACATAGGTCGGACGGGTGTGGGTGGCGTCGATACGGCCCAGAACCCATTCGATATTGGGTTCGATGAAGGACCATGCCCCTTGGTTCTTGGGCTCTTCCTGACACCATACCATTTCCGCATTCTTGAAGCGTTCCAGCTCTTTCACAGCGGATTGCGCGGGGAACGGATAGAATTGTTCGAAACGCAGCAGGTAGATGTCGTCGATGCCACGGGCGTCGCGTTCTTCCAGCAGGTCGTAATAGACCTTGCCCGAACACATGACGACGCGCTTGATCTTGTCGTCCGCCGCCAATGTGGTGTCCGAGTTGCCCTGTTCCGCATCGTCCCAGAGGACGCGGTGGAAAGAGGAGCCGGTGGTGAATTCCTCGGCCTTGCTGACGGCCAGCTTGTGGCGCAGCAGGGATTTCGGCGTCATCAGCATCAGCGGCTTGCGGTAGCTGCGGTGCAGCTGGCGGCGCAGCAGGTGGAAGTAGTTCGCGGGCGTGGTGCAGTTCGCCACGATCCAGTTGTCGCCGCCGCACATGGTCAGGAAGCGTTCCAGACGCGCAGAGGAGTGTTCGGGCCCTTGCCCTTCATAGCCATGCGGCATCAGGCAGACGAGGCCGGACATGCGCAGCCATTTGCTTTCGCCCGAGGAAATGAACTGGTCGAACATGATCTGCGCGCCGTTGGCAAAGTCGCCGAACTGCGCTTCCCACAGGGTCAGCGCGTTGGGTTCCGCCAGCGAGTAGCCGTATTCAAAGCCCAGAACCGCGTATTCCGACAGCATGGAGTCGATGACTTCGTATTCTGCCTGACCTTCGCGGATGTGGTTCAGCGGGTAGTAGCGGTCTTCGTTTTCCTGATTGATCAGGGCGGAGTGACGCTGCGAGAAGGTGCCGCGGGCGGAGTCCTGACCGGACAGACGGACCTTGTACCCTTCGGTCAAGAGCGAGCCAAAGGCCAGCGCCTCGGCTGTGGCCCAATCGAAGCCTTCGCCGGATTTGAACATCTCGGCCTTGGCGTCCAGCAGGCGCGCCACGGTTTTATGCAGCGGAAAGCCGTCGGGTGCGGCGGTCAGCGCCTTGCCCACATCCGCCATGGTTTCGGCGGCGATGGCTGTCTTGCCACGCTGGTATTTCTTTTCCTTGGCCTTATCGAGGTGCGACCACTTGCCATCCAGCCAATCGGCCTTGTTGGGGCGGTATTCTTTGCCGGCCTCGAATTCGGTGTTCATCTTCTCCTGGAAGGCGGCTTTCATATCCTCGATCTCGCCCTCGGGGATCAGGCCGTCTTTCACCAGCCGCTCGGTATAGAGCGTCAGCGTGGTCTTTTGCTTTTTGATCTTCTTGTACATCACCGGGTTGGTGAACATCGGCTCGTCGCCTTCGTTGTGACCAAAGCGGCGGTAGCAGATCAGATCGATGACAACGTCTTTCTTGAACTTCTGACGGAATTCCGTCGCCACGCGGGCCGCGTGCACGACCGCTTCGGGGTCGTCGCCGTTGACGTGGAAGATCGGAGCCTCGACGACCAGCGCGTTATCGGTCGGATAGGGGCTGGAGCGGCTGAAGTGCGGCGCTGTGGTGAAACCGATCTGGTTGTTCACCACGATATGCATGGTCCCGCCGGTACGGTGCCCGCGC
>JGI24527J20359_1000296_pt1 | contig 16885 bp, 15 predicted proteins | sample LinPmetageLP52_FD_20359 | JGI IMG/M metagenome (IMG submission 20359) | reverse complement strand
AAGCTTGTTGCTATCGACTTCATAATTGGGTGAATAATAGCGCCGCCTCGCGCGGTATTACTTGGCGTCACAGGCGCTATAACAAGTTCAGACAGCGCGAGTGCATAGCCAATACCAATAGTTTTTTTACCAAAAAAAGAAATAAAATTATAGCCAATACGGTTTCCCAAACCAGTTTTAGCTAAACCCCGAGAAATAATAATAGCAATACCAATCAGCCAAATTAATGAATTAGAAAAGCCACTTAATGCATCTTTAATAGCGCCAGATGGGCTGTCATTAGTTACGCCGGTTAGTGCAACAGAAGTAATAGCTAAAATAGCAATGGCACCGATAGGCATTGCTTTACCAATAATGGCAACTACAGTACCAATAAATAAAGCGAGCAAATGCCATGCATTTTCGGTAACACCTTGCGGAGGTGTTACAGCAAACCAAAGTAGTAAAACAATGGCTATAGAAATCAGTCCAGAGGTAACTCGAATATCAGTACCTTTCATTAAAAATGTCCCTAAGTTTTAGAAATGCATGCATTCTGTGTATTGAAAAGGCAACCTTATTCTACTTCATTTAATAATAAAAAAGATGACGCACATCATATGAAAATTAAACTTATTTTATTAATAAAGAGGAAATTAACTATAAACTAAAGTGATTGATTACATTACCCGATAAGAGCTTACAGTGTGCTTAATCAACTATGATTTTTAAGAGTTAGCTTGAATTGTTTTATAGGTTCGTAAGGTCTTTATAAGCCTCAACAAATACTTGGAAATACAATGAACTTAAAACTAACCAATAACGTGATTACTTTTTTATTAGCGAGTAGCTTTTTGCTACTTGGCTTGTCGTTTGCGTTAGGATCAAACCCTAATACTTTAACGGTTACGTTTAGTTTTTATGGCGTTGACTCGCTAATGTCTGTATCTGCGTTAGGTTTAATTAGTGGCTCATTTATGATTGCTTTAGCATTCGCCACCGTGCTCGCTCGTTTTAAACTAATGAAACCTACGCCAGCACTTTTACTTGCAGCAATTATAAGTTTGGTTGCATTACTTACCTTGTTTGCCAGTAACCGTTGGATGGCGCAACTTGGTGGCTTTCCAATCATTGGTAGTGGGCAGGGCATAATTAAATACTTTGCAATAGTGCCTTTGTATTTGTTTTTGTTTTATAAAGACAAACTTACCGACAAACAACATGTACTTTTAAACTTTATTCCCGTGGCTATGGTTTTACTGTGGATTGGCGGCATGAAGTTTTATGAATTTGAAGCAAAAGGTATTGTAAGTCTTGTTGAAACGTCTCCGTTTATGTCGTGGTTATATACCTTATTTAGCGTACAAGGCGCGTCTAATGTAATTGGAGGGTTTGATGTATTATTTGCTGTGTTATTGGGCTTAGGGCTATTTTTAAATAATAATAAGCTAATTATTGTAAGTGGTTTAGCGTGTTTGAGTGTATTTTTAATGACTCAAACCTTTTTAATTACTGCAACAGGGGCATTTAGTGCCGCCACTTTATTAGATGGTCTCGGGCTGTTTGTAATTAAAGATCTTTGGTATATCGCCAACCTTGCAGTAATAGCACATTTAATACTTTTTCAATCAGCTAAATAATTTATAACGAGGCTTTATGATCAGTTGCCACCAATATGACTACATTGAAATTGCCTGTATGCACAGGCTGAATATTGAGCTTGTATTAAAAAATGGTGATGGTATATGTGGTGTAGCCACTGATACAAAGCGCAATGCAAATAAAGACGAATGCATAGTTGTTAACGTAAATAGCGAGCTGCAACTCATCGTGCTTACTTCAATTAGCGTACTTAAAGCGCGTGAGAAAAACCCATACTTTGACCATGTGAACTTTGATGTAAGGTAAACACCTTAGCGAGCCTGTATTATCAATATGTTAAGGCTCGCTTATCTCACCAATGCTTTAGCTAATTACGCGCTAAATACATAAAGCCAAAATATTCGTATTACTTTCCTCTGTTTTTAATCGAGTTTTTTTACCGAATAAGGCTAAACGTTAACTATTAAAGCGTATAAAAATGCTAATCCAGTATAAGTAAGCCTCAATAAGCTTGTGTAGCGCTTAGTATCCGTACGTTTGTTAATTATGGTCGTAAAAGGTAGCTACATAAATAAAGCTAACTTACAGAAGTAACTGTTTATATAAACAGCTAATTTAATTATGTCCAATAACATTATTAAACGCCGTTTTGGTGCAAAATAACAAAGGGCTTTTTATAAAATGCCTAAATACTTGTTTACATTAAAGTTATTTAGTGGAATTATTGAACAATGTAATATACGCCGTTTTGGGGTGCTATAAACCCCCAAAGTGGTGTTCAATAAGCTGTTATATGAGTAGAGTATGAGATTAAACTTTGGCGCTCTTTTATTGTTTTTTAGCATAAAAGTATTGGCAGATAATTCTCCGAGTTCAATTTTGGATTCAATATTGGATAAATGCCTGAATGAAAATTCTAGTATTTGTGAATCCTTATTAGTTGGAGATAATAAAAAAGAAAAGATCCTTCTTAGCTTTCTTGATGTTATGAGAAGCAGTATTGCTTTCGAGGAACTATACGTAGAAAAATACGGAAAGGAAAAATACGCTGAACTAATTGATGCTTATAGTCTTACAATAACTCCGCTCAAAAGTTCTGATTTCCAGCTTCAAAATACAACCGCAACCAGCGCAACATTTTTAGGAGCTGATAACACGACTCTTTCAATTATAAAAGTACAAACTGGTTGGGTAATTGACCTTAAAAATTCAACATTCTCGCTTGGTGGTGAGTCTGGTAATAGTGCTTTGCTAGAGTTTGTGCATTTGCTTGCAGGGTCTCATTCTCATTTAATAAAACTTATAAAAAATAATTCAGCTGAAAAAGAGGTATTTAAAAAAGGAGGCTTGTATTACATGGCTGCAATATATTCTCTTGTGCCAGCCGAACAAAAGCCTCAATTAGATAGTATTTTTAAGGAGTATGATTCAGATGTAACTACTGTGAAAAAAGAAATACTTACTGGCATAAACAACTAAAACTCATATAACAAGTTGCTTAAACGGACAAAAAACAGCTAGCTTTTGCTCGTTCCTCGCTAATTTTAGCCAGCTATTTTATTGCCGCTTAGCAAAGCGTTAGCTGTAACTCGATGTTTTATTTTAACAAATTTAGTTTAATAAATAGGCTTAAACATGGTCAAAAAGCATCTACAAGCAAAAAGTAAACACCATCATGTTTGGGCTGATTATTTAAGGCGTTGGTCATTAAACGGTAGAGATGTTTATTACACTACAGCAAAGGGCAATATAGTTTGTGAAAGTGTAAGGGGGCTTACGATGGAGAAAAATTTCTATCAAGTAAAAAAGCTTAGTGATGCTCATATAGAAGTTATTAAGGGCTTTTCATCGAAAAGCTCTGAAAGTTTACAAGCACATCACATGTCATATCTTAATGACTTTCTACACATGCAAGAATTAGAAGAAATATATAAAAAAAGTGGTAAGGAAATAGAAGAAGTTCAGAAAGTTCTTCATGCCAGTAAATGCAACATGCTCGAAGATCTACATTCTGCACATGAGAATGAAGTGCAGGAAATAATTTCCTCTCTTGCTAACCGAGACCTTGCTACATTAACTGACAACAAAAATTTTATACTATTCATGCAATTTTTTGGTCATCAAATATCAAGAACCAAAACATTCAAAGATACTGTGATTGCTGGAGTTTCACGAACTGACTCAAAAACTTCTATAAATGTTGCAAAGGATATGAATGAATGTTGGTGGTTTCTAAGCTATATGTTTGGAATAAATATTGGCTCTGAGTTGTATTTAACAAGAAAAAAAGATGCACATTGCTTGCTAGTGAATAACACTAGTATTCCTTTTATCACATCTGATCAGCCTATTATTAATGTGCATGAGTTACTAGACGATGAAAAAATAGAGCCTCCTAGTGACGATCATTGCGATTTTTACTATCCAATTTCTCCGAAAGTTGCATACATGATCAATCGTTCAGATCGTTTTCATCGGGGAATAAATAATGTCACTATTGATATTGTAAAAGAATTAAATATCAAGGTCGCACGTAGAGCAAACGTAAATATTATAAGTAACTGTAAAGATACGCTTAAATATTTGTTGAAAAATATTGGGTTTCATTTAAATGTGGTTAATTCATATTCTAAATAGTAACCGGAATATACAGCTAACAAGTCGTTGCACGCGGACTCGATACAGTTGTCGCGGTTTTTGCTAAAAAGAAAAAGCAGCAAAAACAGCACCAACTTACTCGCCGGTGAACGAGGCGTTAGCTTTACAAGGAGGTATTTTGAGTCACGGAAATTGTCCAAAGTGTAACCATGAAATTGAGCCGTTTGGCTTATCTTTTAGTCGGTTTCCATTTTACTTCAACTGCTCTAGTTGCAAAGTACGTTTAAAACTTGTCTCGTCTAAAATTTTTTGGTCGACAGTTGGTTTATATTCATTGGCTGTGATCTTATTTATAGTTTATGTACCTTTGACAAGACAGTATGGACTAAGTGTTATAATAAGTATTTTAGGGTGGTTTATTACTTATTATAAAATGTCAGGCTACTGGCTTAAAGCTAATAACTTGAAAGTAAATGAGTAATGCAAAGCTAACAAGCCAATAAATTAAGATTCACCAAGGCTGTCATGCCATTTGCTGAGCAAATCGCCCGCCAGCACATGGTTCACTTATTATTGAGGCGTTATATTTACAAGGAGGTTTAATGTTTTGTTTTAAACTCTATGATGACAAAAGGTTAAAAGACCTCAAGCATAGTAAGAAAATCGAGATCGTGAATAACGCTGTAAAATTATATCGAAAAGATAAGCCATTGAATATTACCAGCCGATTACTGGCAATGTTAATTTGGTGCGGTATTCCTGCTGTAGTTTTATTTTTAGTCTTCAGTTTTGGTCTTGTTATTGGTTGGTTTGCACTATCTATCTTCATTCTTGAGATTAAATTAGCTAATGATGAAAGCGCTGATGTCGAAACATACCTAAACCAAGTGTTAGAGTAATGTAAATATAATAAGCCATTCAAGAGGGAAAATTTACAGTTGGCTATTTTCACTCCGTTCAACATTATAGCCAACAATAAATTTCCCCTTAATGGGGCGTTAGGAATTTAGTGAGTCAATTATGCTCGTTGACAATATCGAAATAGAAGATATAAACCCAATACCTCCAATTGAAGATAAAGATCAAAAAGAGGTATTTGCATTTTATGGCTTAGCTTCCTATGCAGGTCAATGCTTAGAAAAAGGTATGGTCAACTTTGCTATGGCATACCAATTACTTGATGAATCGGCATTAACATAGCAAGAGTGGTTAGATATATATGATCACTTAAACAAGCAAACCTTTGGTAGGCTACTAAATCAAATTAAATCTAAAATTGAAATCCCCATTAAAATAGAAGAAAGGCTCAACCTATCACTGAAAAAACGTAATTGGCTAGCTCATGATTTCTTCTATGATTATGCTACTCACTTTTGTGACCCTACAAGTGATGGCATTGTCGTTATGCTTAAAGAGTTTCAAGATATGATTTATTTATTTCAAGTTACAGACCGATTAATTGACACTATTTACTTAAAAGTATGGGAAAAATTTGGTGTAACAGAAGAATGGATACAAAAAGAGATGGAAGAACAATACAAAGAATACCTATCGGTTAAAAGTGCCTAACAAACGCATTAATAATGGACGTCTTTCGCTTGGCTGGCGCTCATTCTTCGCTAATTATAGCCAAGCTAATCCGCCCATTATGCGGGCGTTAGGTGTTTCTCAGGTTTGGAGTTCAAATGGGATTTAAGTTTTGGTTCGTTAGAGCATTAAAAGTATTTCTTGGAGTAGCTGCCTTACTTTTTATAGTTGAGTTGCTTAAACAGCATTCAGTCCAAGAAGCATTAATCTTTGCTTGTACTTGGTCTTCAATCACAACAACAATATTTATATGTTCAAGGCTATATCAATCACGTAAAGGTGTAGAGTGTTCTTTGTGCAATGACATTCCAAACAAAAGTGATAAAAACACCTAATAAGTCGTTAAGCACAGAAGCGTAGACGGTCGCCATCATTTTTTCAGAAAACAAAAGGCGCAAAAACGCTATCAACCTATGCTCCGGTTAACGAGGCGTTAGCGGTACTCAGAGGTTTTGTGAAATATAAAATTTTAGAGAGTGATAATTCAACAAATACTATTGAGGTTATAAACCTTAATTTTGATGTTGATCTCCTAACAATTACAATATCTATTGACGGTGATAAAATTGATATTATTTTCGAAGAGCCTGCAGGTTTTCGAGTCTTAGATGAAGGTGACTTGTTAGAGTTTTGGCCTGAATGTTCCTTACAAGCAGGGTGGCTCTACGAAATAATTACTGGTGGCTGGTTCGACTTAGAAAGTAAGCGTAATGGTTTTTCATCGTGTGGTAATTCAGAAATAACGGAATATTTAGTGGTTGGTGTAAATTATTGCGTAAATATTCTTGGTTGGGAAAAGCCAAGTATTCAGCAAAGTACGCGCTAACAATAGGCCCTAAGGTGGACGACTAGTAAAATTCAGCCATTAATTGCAAGTTTTAAAAGTGGTGAGCCTCTTCGTTTTCCACCACCTAAATACAACCCTTATCCATTTGAATACCAGCGATCTAATAATCAATTGCGCTATCCCCACTTATTTTCACTTCAGCGATGCCATCAAACGCGCCGCACCAAAAACAAATTAACGAAGAGACAAATAACAATACTTTAGTAAACGCTAGTTCATATTACGTAACGTAATATCCATACAGAACTTTAAGTTAAACATGCGTTCGTGCAGCGTTCCCATTTTTATTTGACTCAATTTATTGGACATTCTTTTTATGAAATTAAAGTTATTTATCGCAATTATTTTTAGCACTTCGATGTCGTCTTACGCGACAGAAGCAATAGATAAAACGGAGTTTTCATTCGAAGACTTAAAAGCGCTGGCAAAAGCCTCTGCCGAAAAGCCCTATACGGCAACTAAGGTGCCAGCGCCGGAGTTAATTGATAAAATTACGTATGACGAACACTGGAAAATACGTTTTAAAGAAGATAAAACCTTATATCCAAATGGTAAAAAGGCACCTGTGCAACTATTTTACCCTGGCCGATACTTTCCTGAGCCAGTAAGTATTTATATTAGGGATGATAAAAACAACGTTAAAGAACTGCCTTTTAGTAATGAGCTTTTTGATATGCCTGACGACAGCCCTGCCCACGACTTGCCAGAAGGGTTTGGGTTTGCAGGCTTTAGAATTATGCGCCCAGATATAAAACCAGATTGGATATCGTTTTTGGGAGCATCTTATTTTAGAACTGATGGCCCACAAGGGCAATATGGTTTGTCGGCTCGCGGTATTGCAATTAATACAGGTATGAATCAACCAGAAGAATTTCCGCGCTTTTCTGCATTTTGGATCGGCCCCGCAGAAAAAAAAGGTGAAAGTGTGTCTGTTTGGGCATTGCTTGAAGGGCCCTCTATCACCGGTGCTTATCGGTTTGGTTTAAGTAAAGATAACAAAGAGGCCAAAGGCCATATCACCTCTGTGAGTGCTAATTTGTATATGCGCGCCGATGTAGAGCGTTTAGGTATAGCGCCATTAACGAGTATGTATTGGTACTCAGAAAAAGATAAAACAGAAGCTAAAGATTGGCGCCCAGAAATTCACGATAGTGATGGCTTAGCGATTCATACTGGATCGGGGCAGTACATTTGGCGACCGTTAAATAACCCTCAGTCGGTATCGACCAATAGCTTTATTGATGAGAATCCTAAAGGCTTTGGCTTAATTCAAAGGGATCGTGATTTTAATAACTACCAAGACGATGGCGTATTTTACAATAAGCGTTCATCAGCGTGGATAAAACCTCAAGGTGATTGGGGGAAAGGTGCTGTACAGCTAGTCGAAATTCCTACAAAAGATGAAACGTTTGATAATATTGTTGCCTATTGGGTACCTGAAAAAGAGGCGCGTAAAGGCGATGAATTTACGTTTTCTTATGATATTGAATGGCGTCCACTCGACCCAAAATCAAAAGAGTTAGCAAGTGTTGTGAATACTCGCCAAGGACAGGGTGGAATTCCTGGTCAGCCTATTCCTGAGGACGTGAACAAAATGGTGATTGACTTTGAAGGGCCTATATTTAAAGGGCTCGATAGAGAGAGTGGTATAAAACCTATAGTTGAAGCCAGTAACGGCGAAATACTAGAGCCAATTGGCGCTTACCCTATAGTGGGAACTAACCAATGGCGATTAGCGTTTGATTACAAGCAATCTAACAATAACCCAACGCATATACGCGCGTATTTAGTGGATAAAAATGATGAAGCGATAACCGAAACGTGGGTAAGTGATGCAAAGGTAACGATTGAATAGCTCTGCTTCAATCAGTATTAAAGTAAATTGAAGGGTTATATATTGCGGTACTTTATATAGCCCTTCAAATTTTAAAGCTATTTTTTATGTTTGAATTTTACCCAAACGGTTTTGAGTATTATTGCAGCTGTAATTGATAGCATTATTGCAAAGGTATGCTGACCAAAAACTTGAAAGACAAGCCAGGCTGCCACAGTTATAAATACACAAGCTATTAGAAATAAAATGTTTTTTAACATCCAATGTTCTCAAAATTAAAAGAGCTACTAATTTAGCTCTTTTGTTCAACTTTAGCCTAACTCTTTCACATACAGCACAAGTGCACTGTACATTACACTTAGTGCCTTTGTTACATCACTGTCTATAACGGCTTCTGCTGGGTGATGGCTTATGCCGCCAGGGCTGCGTATAAACAACATACCAACAGGGCAAATAGGGGCTATGGCCATGGCATCGTGCCCTGCGCCTGATGCAAGTGAAGGTGAGGCTTGGTTATTAAGTTTGCATGCGCTAGTAAATAAATGCTGAATTTTAGTGTCGCACGCTACGGCGTCGGCCGCATGTGTCCATTGCCAATCAAGCGTTAAATTACGCGATGTTGCAATTTGATCTGCGCGGGTATGTATTGCATTAAGTAATATGGCTAGGTCGTCATCGTTTTGAGCGCGGGCATCTAGGCTAATGGTGGTTTTACCGGCAATAACGTTTGTAGCGCCTGGGCGTGCTTGAATTTGCCCAACGGTGGCTACTTCGCCATTACTCGCACTTTTTGCTAGTTGCTCTATGGCAAGAGTCAGTTCGGCGCAGCCTGCTAACGAATCCTGACGTAAATTCATAGGCGTAGTACCAGCGTGACCGCTTTGACCTGTTAGGGTGATCATAGCGCGCTTTGCCCCTGCAATGGCAGTAACAATGCCTAATGCCTTATTTACCGACTCAAGCACGGGGCCTTGCTCTATGTGGGTTTCCCAGTAACCGAGTAACTCATTTTTGTTTAGTGCTGCTTTTGCATAGTTTGCGGGGTTTAGGCCAAAGTCGAGCATGGCTTGGCGCATAGTAATGCCGTTTGTATCTTCTATATTTAACCACTGCGGGTCAAACTCGTTTGCCAGTGCTTTTGAGCCAATTAAAGTGGTGGCAAAGCGGGTGCCTTCTTCATCACAAAAACCTACAACATCTAAATGAAACGGTAAATCAAGCTTAAGTGTATTCGCAAGGGCGGCTATTTCAATACCGAGTAACACTCCTAAAATGCCATCAAATGCACCGGCATTTGGTACGGTGTCGAGGTGTGAGCCAATAATTAAACGTTTAGCGTTTGGGTTTGACGATTTTAGCCGCCCCCATAAATTACCTACTTCGTCTTGCCACGATTGCATGCCCGCCTCAGCCATCCACGCGGCAGTAACGCTATTACACTCTTTGTGCTCTTTAGATAAATACACGCGGTGAATACCGCCCTGCATTTGCGATAAGCCACTGAGTGTTTTACAGCGCGCTAAGGCGCGCGCAGCATAGGTGTTAGCTAGCTCATTATTTAATAATGGCGCTAGAGAGGGGCTTGCAATCGTCATGCTAAATCCTTTTTATTATTTATAATGGGTAAGGGCGGCAATAGCGGCTTCGCCTTTAGGGCCTTTGTAACCGTTGGCATGTAAGCAGGCATCTAAACTTGCCAATGTTTGCAGTACGGCATCTTTACGGGCGTTGTAACCCATGGTGCCAATACGCCAAATTTTGCCATGCAGTGGCCCAAACGAGGTGCCAATTTCAATACCAAAGTCGGTTAGCATTTGAGCGCGTACGTGATCGGCATTAATACCCTCAGGTATATAAACACCCAGCACGTTGTTCATTTTGTGGTTTAAATCACCAAATACGTTTAAGCCCAGCGCTTGAATACCTGTTAGCATGGCATCGCCATGTAATTTATGGCGGGCAACGCAGTTATCTATGCCTTCTTCAATTACAATGCGGGCACATTCGGATGCGCAGTAAAGCATGCTTGTGGCTTCGGTATGATGGTTGAGGCGCTCTTCGCCCCAGTAATTCATGATCATGCCTAAATCAAAGTAGTTAGAGCGTACAAATGGCTCGGTGCCATCGGTATGCTCTGCGGTGCGAATACCCGCTTCTACTTTTTTACGTTTTTGGATCCAATCGGCGCATTTGTCGCTAAGTGTTAATGGCGCAGAGCCAGAGGGACCACCTAAGCATTTTTGCAAACCAACCGAAAGCGCATCGAGTTTCCACTCATCGGCGGGTAAATCGTTACCTACAATTGAGGCGGTGGCATCGCAGTAAAATAATACATCGTGCTTTTGGCAAATATCACCAATGTATTCAAGCGGTTGGTTCATGGTTGTAGAGGTATCGCCTTGTACCATGGCAAGTACATGGGGTTTTACATCAACAATGGCTTTTTCTATTTGCTCGGGAGTAAATACTTCGCCCCATGGTACTTCTATGGTGTGCACTTTAGCGCCTACACGCTCTGCTATTTCAGCAAGCAAGTGGCCAAAGCGGCCCATAATGGGTACCAGTACTTTATCGCCTGGGCGTAAAATAGAGCACAAAACGGCTTCTATTCCTGCGCGTGATGTACCGTCAACTAACATGGTCCATTCGTTTTTGGTTTTAAATATTTCGCGATAGCGGGCCATGGTTTCGTTCATAAAACCGGTCATTACTGGGTCGTATTGGCCAATTAGCTGCGCCGACATAGCACGCAGTACGCGGGGATCTGCGTTAATTGGCCCAGGCCCCATTAGTAAACGTTGCGGCGGATTTAAAGTTTGAATTTGCGTGTTGCTAAACATGTTTTAGGCTCCCAGAGTCTGAATAAGCATGCGAATACCCGTTATCATTAAGACAACGGCAAAAGCGCGTTTTAATTGTTTTTGATCCAGCTTGCTACCAATTTTTACGCCAATAGGCGCAAACAAAATAGTCAGCGGAATAATAAGAAAAAAGGCAGGGAGGTTAACTAACCCCCACGTACCTAGGGGAGCATCGGTTGGCGTTGTGCCAATACTTAATAAGGTAATTACGCCTGGTAGCGCAATAAGTAAGCCAAATACGGCTGCAGTGCCTACGGCAACATGGGCACGTACGTTAAATGCGTTTAGCATGGGTACACCAATTGTGCCGCCGCCTATACCTATCATTACCGATAAGCCACCGACAATACTTGCCATTATGCCTTGACCAAATTTACCCGGTAACTTACTTACAAGGGCAGGGGCGCCGGCTCTAAATAACATGTTAAGGCTAACTAAAATGGCAATACAAGCAAACATAAGTACCAGTGCATTACCACGTATTGTGTGCGCTAAGTAACTGCCTACAACGGCCATTACTAAAATAAACGGCGCCCAGTATTTAATTAAAGCAAGGTCAATGTTGCCCTTTGCATGGTGCGAGCGAATAGACGAAATAGACGTAGGCACTATGGTGGCAAGCGATGTCGCGGTGGCTATCATCATGGCCGACTCAGGGCTTACACCAAAACCTTGCAATAAAAAGTACAGCACAGGCACAATTACTATGCCGCCGCCTACACCAAATAGGCCTGCTAAAATACCTGCAAAAATACCGGTTGCTATTAAGGCCACAATAATGGGCCATTGGTTTATTATTTCTGTCATTGTGTTCCTGCTGTAGTTACTGTTGCACGACCATCTGAACGAGGATCGGTTGCTGCTTCAAGGCTGATAGGCGTATCTAAAATTGCACCCGCGTGGCCCATCATTTCATTGTTATTATCAACGCTTACCCAGTCGTGGTCACGTTGATTTAATTCATGTTTAATTTTTGAGGCTAGGGTTTGCTCTACTTTTAAATTAGTGCTGGTGTCGCCCCATGTACGGCCAAGTAACCAGCGCGGGTCGCTCACCGCTTGGTTAATCGATTTATTACGCCACGCGTAACCTGTAAATACTGCGGCTTGTGTTTGAGGTTGCCCTTCACCGCCCATGGTACCGTAGGCAAGGCGCCTGCCATCGTCAAATTTTGCTAAAGCAGGGTTAAGTGTATGAGCCGGTTTTTTATGCGCTTTTAAGGCATTGGCATCGTTGCTATTTAAACTAAAACTTAAACCGCGGTTATTCCATACAAAGCCGCCTTCGCTCATCAAAATGCCGCTACCAAATTCCCAGTAAACACTTTGAATAAAGCTCACTAGTTGGCCGTTTTTATCACGTGCTGCCATCCAAACGGTATCGCCTGGCTCTGCATTAAATGGCCATTGCTTGGCTTGGCTCATATCTATATTGCTGGCAAGCGCATTTAAGCGCTCATCAGTTAGTGCGTTTTTATAATCATCGCCAAGCGCATCTGGGTCGGCCCAAAGTGTAGGGCGGTGGGTAAAGCTTTGTTTGGTTGCCTCAACAATTAAGTGCATCCAATCAGCCTCTGTTTTGGCTAAATGTTTTAGTTTATTAACAGCGCCAATTATTTGCAAAGAATGCACGCCTTGCGTGGGGGCGGGTAAGTTATAACACTGTATGCCCGATAAATTAGCACTAAGCGGCGTTACTAAATCGGCCTGAGTATTGGCAATATCTGCGCGTGTAATTGCACTGCCTGCGGCAGCTAAATCGTTTGCAAACGACTCTGCTAACGGCCCTTGGTAAAAAGCGTTTAAGCCATGCTCGGCTAAGTGCTCGAAGGTATTGGCAAGTTTTGGATTTTTAAAGTGTTGCCCTGCTTGTAAAGGTTTACCGTTGGGGATGTATAGCGCTTTAAAGGCATCGTTAGTATTGGCAACACTTGCCAGTTTTTCGCAGCCCGCTTGCAGGCTTTTTGTAACAGTAAAACCTTCGCGGGCAAGCTTAATAGCAGGCGCTAAAATAGTACTTAGTGGCAATGCTGCGTGCTTATCTACCTCAAGTGCTTTTTTCCAGCCACGAAGCGTAGCCGCTTGAGTCAATGCGCTTAAACCGCCGCGCTCTGGTATGTGTGGCTCATTGCTGTAGGCACTTATGTCGCTTGGTGCGCGCCCGCATGCATCAATTGCGGTAGGGTGGCTTTGGTTTGGGTTATCAATAAGCCAAAAGCTGTCGCCGCCAATCGAGTTCATATGTGGGTAAACCACGCTAATCGCAGCCGCTGCCGCTACCATTGCTTCTGTGGCTGTACCGCCTTGTTTTAGTATAAAGGTGCCTGCCTCGGTCGCTGAAAAGTGCGGGGCAGTAAATGCAATGTTGTGTGTGCTCATGCAGGTGTGTCCTGTTTAAAGTGTGCAGCTAATTGTTGTACGCAGGCAAGTAGGCTTTTATCGTTGCCGTGGCTCATCATTAATGAAAACCCATATGGGTGGCCATTTTCTAAATTAGCCAATGGTAAGTGAACTTGCGCCGAGCGGCTCAAGCCCGCAATGGCAGATAAAGTTATAATTTGCATACGTAAGGCGCTTGTGTTGGTGCCCAATTTAGGTGCGGTTGTGGGTGTGGTTGGCAAAAATAAACAACTTTTTGTGTTTAGGTTTTTAGTTATTAGTGTTTGCCACTGAGTTTGTACTTTTAGTGCATCTTGCTCTTCTTGGGCGGTTAGTGCCAGTGCCATTTTAAAACGTGCTGCAATTGCCGGAGCAAACTGGGGAAGTTGCCCTGGCAATTGAAGCCAATCTTTATGCGTTTTAGCTATTGCGCGCCCTTGCAGTATTCTAAAGCTATCAGCGAGTTCGCTTAATAAGTTGCTATTAGGCAGTTCAAATACTTTATGGTGCTTAAAATAAGGTTTGGTTTTTTCAAGTAGTTGCTTAATAGGTGTTTGTAAAGCAGGGCTTACTAGCTCAAATAACGGCTCACAAATAACTAAGGTATCAACGTTATTAATAGTTTGGTTTGGTAACAGTACATTGCCTACATCGCTTAGTAGTTCTGGACTTTGGGTAAGCCAGCCAATGGTATCAAAAGGGGGAGCTAGCGGAATTAGGCCGTCTTTTTCAATCACGTTATGGCTGGGTCTTATACCAAATAAGCCGCAGTAACTTGCGGGTATTCTAATAGAGCCGCCAGTATCGGTACCTAAGCCAATATCGGCTAAATTAGCAGCAACGGCGGCCGCCGATCCCATACTCGAACCGCCACTTGCATGACCGCTAAGTTTTGGGTTTTGTGCCGCCCCATAGTGAATGTTATTTCCCTCTAAGCTGTAAGCAAGCTCATCGGTGTGGGTAAAGCCTGTAAAGCTACAACCCTCGTTCATTAACTTATTTACCGCACTTGCTGTTTGCTGGGCAGGTTTTGCTGCTTTAAACCAATTAGGGTTACCTGCGCTGTTGCGCTCACCTTTAACAGCAAATACATCTTTTACTGCAAGGTGCTTATTGATAAGTGCGCCGTGGGTGTGTGTTTGCCATGCTTTTGGGCCATGGTCACAAAAAATACCGGTAAAATTATTATGTGTTTTGGTACTCATATCACCACTCGTTATAAAGTAAATCTGACCAACTGGTTATAATCAGATTTAGGGTGATTAAAAAGACGAATTAATTATTATTATTTTTCAGCCCACTGCGTAACATCTTATTTTTATTTTACAGAGCCTGATCCGCTTTTTAATCGGTTAGCTTATTATATTGCCTAAAAGCTAAGCAAAAGCAATGCCAAATACAATAAAGTTGTCCGCTCGGTCAGGTTTTTGTGGGTTTGTATGATGTTTATAAAAATTTAAGCAATAAAGAGGGCGTAATTTAGAGGTGAAAATACACCAAGTTGGTGCGTGTTTGCACCATCTTGGTTGTAAGTCGGGGGTTTACAATAGTGCGTTTGGGCTAATTATTAAGCCGTTTACATCGGCGTATAACCAATCATTTGGCTTAATTGTGGTGCTAAGCATAGTTACTGTTTGGTTTTTATCACCAAATCCACGTTTTAAAGTACTACGCGGAGTTGAGCCAAGCGCCATTACGGGTAAATCCATAGTGGCAAGTATTTCTATATCGCGGCAACAGCCGTTAATAACAACGCCTTCCCAGCCATTTTTTAATGCGCGCTCTGCCATTATATCGCCTATAAAAGCAAAGCGTTTACTGGCAAAGCCATCAATAACTAATATTTTGCCCTTGCCGTTTTCATGCAGTATATCAGCGGCAAATGAATTGTCTTCTGGGCAGGTAACGGTAACTGCTTGGCCACTAAACGTGGTTGTTTTACCAAAATGGCGCAGGCCGCTGTCGGCTACTTGTACGCTCTCGCGGTGATCGTCAAATAAATCGGGGGTTGTAAAGTTATCCATGGGTTAAGCCTCACTTTGCTCGGGTATTTTTAAGCCAATACCTTTTAAAATAATGTGGGCAATTGACTGCGTAATGTGTGCCACATCGGTTTTATCGTATTCTAATTTGTTCATAACTAGCAGTACTTCAGCTTGAAAGTCGGCGTAGTATTGTGTGGTTGACCAAATGGTAAATAATAAATGGTAAGGGTCAACGTTATCCATTTTATCGGCGTCAATCCATGTTTGAAAAACATCAACCTTCTGCTTTACCCAAGGGCGTGTATTAGTTCTAAAGTAGTTTTGAAGGTACGGTGCACCTCGCAGTATTTCGCTGGCAAATAAACGCGATTGCAAAGGCTGATTAACGGCAAGTATTACTTTGCTTTTAATGTAGTTATAAAGCACATGAGCCGGGTCGTCCTCAGGGGTTACATTATCTAGCCCTAAGTTCCAATGCGCTATTATGCGGTCTATTACGGCTTCGTATAGGCCGTCTTTACTTTTAAAGTAATATAAAATATTGGCTTTAGGCACGCATGCCTCTTTGGCAACCATACTCATGCTAGCGCCATCGTAACCAAGCTGAGAAAACAATTGCTCTGCGGCATCGAGTATTAACTTTTGGTTTTTCTCTCGGGTGAGTTCTTTTTTATTTGGCTTTGTTTGTGTGGTCATTATGGCGTTGCTGAGTTTAAGGTGTTGATTGATTGTAACTTTACTGACCGAAAGGTCAATTACTAAAATTTGCTTTGTTTTATATAAAAGTATTAGTAACAATTGTTTAAGCGCATAATTACTGGTAGCGTAACGTCAAACATAAGTAGTACTTTTAGGTAGTTAATGGACTTTTTTTCTAATCATAAATACACGCTTTATGGCATTGCCGCTATTTTATTATGGAGTTGTTTAGTGGCTCTGCTCAGGGATGTTTCGGAGTTATTTGGCCCCATAGGAGGGGCGGCACTCATGTACAGTGTAAGCGCGCTGTTTTTAATTTTGGTAATGGGGCGGCCTAAGTTTGCTGGGTTTAATAAGCGCTATATTATTTGGGGTACTGCTTTATTTGCACTTTACGAGGTGTGTTTAGCGCTGTTTGTAGGTCTTGCTAATAATCGCCACCAAGCGGTAGAAATGGCGGTTATAAATTATTTATGGCCCACACTTACCATTTTGCTCAGTATTATAGTTAACCG
>JGI24527J20359_1000295_pt1 | contig 16897 bp, 7 predicted proteins | sample LinPmetageLP52_FD_20359 | JGI IMG/M metagenome (IMG submission 20359) | reverse complement strand
TGGTTAAACTCATTGAACGGATTTTTGACATATTCCCTGATCTACATTTTATAAATTTGCCATAGACTACCAGCAAGGAAATATTTACTACAGAAAAAATTGGTATTTATTTAAAATTATTTTGCGCAAAAAAGTAATAAAAAACTGAGATTTTAGACTAAGTTATAGGTTAATATTAAGTGAAAATTAATTTTGATTATAATAACAACGCTAGGGAGAGGTTCATGCCTTTAATGCGACTGCTCGGCATTTCATTGCTAAGTTTTTTACTCACAGCCTGTGGTGGCGGTGGGTCACTTGAAAAAGACGGCTCTATTAGTGATGGTGATTCCACTACAGAGGCTGCTACATACTCGGTTTCATTAAAGGGATACTCTCAAACAGGCGAAACAGAGTCAAATGCTGTTACGGCAGATTCTCCCTTAAACTTAAGAGCAATACTCACTGATAACGACGGTGATGTTGTTGCTAGTCAGCGAATTACGTTTACTTTAACCGATACCGTTGGGGCTTTAAGCCAAACATCTGCACTAACAAATACAGATGGGGAAGCTGAAGTTGAACTAATGGCTGGTACTGTCGAAGGGGCTGGAGAAGTAACTGCCACATATACAATTGATGGCACGACCTATACAGATAGTTTTTCGTTTAGCTCAACAGGTGATGCTGGACTAAATCCAAATAATGAATACGTGATCCAATTACAAGGCTTCTCTCAAGGGGATGGATCTGAAACCAATTCAGTTTCAGGGGATACTCCAATCGATTTAATCGCCACTCTTACTAATAACGGTAATCAAGTATCTGGTGAGGTAATAACATTTTCTCTATCGGGTAATGTGGGTTCTTTAAATGCAAGTTCAGCACTTACACAAACTAATGGACAAGCGAAAGTAGAATTAACATCAGGAACAATTGAAGGCGCTGGTCAAGTTGTAGCAAGTTTCAACATTGATAGTGTTACTTACACCTCAAGTTTCTCGTTTCAATCCGACGGTAAAGAAGGTAACCAACCTGCTTATAGTTTAACTTTGCAAGGGTATTCAAATGGAACGGAAGTTCAATCAAACATGGTTACTTCATTAGTGCCACTTGAATTAAGAGCAACGTTACTTAATGACGGTACTCCAGTTAGCTCACAAAGCGTTAACTTTTCGTTAGCTAGTAATATAGGTGTTTTAAACCCTAGTTCTGGAAGTGTTTTAACCAATAGCAATGGTATAGCTACTATTGAGCTTTTAGCTGGAAATATTGAAGGTGCTTCAGAATTATCTGTAACTTACGTAAATAATGGAGTTACGTACTCATCGGAAGCCTTTGACTTTGAATCTATCATTGTTGAAAAGGCTGAAATTACGGTTAGCTTAATAGCAAATGATGGTTCGACCACTCGTAATGTAGATTTTTTAAACCCTGCTGTTGCCCAGGCGCAACTCTTATTAAACGGTGAACCAGGTGCCTTTAAGTTAGTAGCATTTAATTTATCTGGCTTAGGGACTATTAATCCTTCTAATGGTACTGCACTGACGAATGAGGAGGGGATTGCGAAGGTTGATTTATTAGCAGGAACAGAAGCCGGGGCAGGCTCAATAACGGCCGAATATATTGATAGCGATAACACGAGTTACACAGCTGAAGCTTTCACATATACAACTGCCGGGGATTCTCCTGCCCAAGGTGATGCAGATAATTTCACAATTGATCTGAGCCTAATATCGTCAACAACACTAATACAAACAAGTGAAATTAGTGCTAACGATAATGGCCTAGTGCAAGCTCTAGTCCTAGATTCAAATGGTGACCCAGTAGTCGGGGAAGTGGTTTCTTTTAGCTCTACCTTAGGTAGTCTTTTACCAAGCTCAGGTACTGCGCTAACAAATACTAACGGTATTGCTACTCTAAATTTAGCACCAGGTACAATTGAAGGGGCCGGTAATGTTACAGCCCAGTACGAAGCTATTACAGAAAAGGTTGGGTTTTATACTCGTGGTGATGCTATCGACCCTAATCAAAGCACCGCGGATATCAATTTTAAAATTTTGCAAAACTGTCCGGCTGATTTTAAAACAACTAGAGATGCAAGTTTCTGTGAAGAGGTAACAAGTATTTCAGGGGATTCTTCAGCTATTTTATTTATTGAAGTGACTAATGAAGACTCTACAACACCACTTACTCAAGCTTTAGTAACCGCTACTACTACTATTGGATCTATTACTCCTTCAACAGGCACTGCAATTACAGATGCAAATGGTATCGCACTACTCGATATTGTTCCTGGGCAGGATGTAGGGGCAGGTGAAATCACCGTGTCTGTACTTAATAGTAACTTGACTAAAGCGTTTCAGATTGCTGCGGTAGATATCGAAATTTCTATTTCGAGCTCTATTGCTGATGATGAGCTATTAGCTGCAGGGGCTACGGCTCTAATTTCTATTGAAATTTCTAAAGATGGTGAGTTATATACAACTCCATTAACGGTTGAATTCTCATCGGGCTGTGTAAGTTCGGGGCAGGCATCAATTGATGAAACAGTGACTAGTATTGGTGGATTTGCACGTTCAACATATCGCCCTTTAACTTGTGTGGGTGGTGATATTATTACAGCAACGGTTATTACTGGTGGAGATACGGTTTCTGCAAATACTACAATTAATGTATCACCTGCAAATATTGGTTTTTTACAGTTTATAGATGTTACAGAGTCTGTAATTGCATTAAAAGGTACTGGTGGTGCTGACCGTACTGAAATTTCAGAAGTGACTTTCAAACTTGTCGATTCGAACGGGAACGATTTAGCGTCAAGAACGGTTAACTTTGAACTTTCAACTGCTGTAGGTGGCATTACATTAGGCACAGCAAGCGCTATTACTAATGCCAGTGGCGAAGTGAAGACATCAGTACTATCTGGTTCGATTGCAACACCTGTACGTGTTATTGCATCAAGTGAAGAAGAGGTAGAAGGTAATACAGTTGTTGTAACAGCCCCTTCAGATATACTTGTTGTTAGTACAGGTATAGCTGATCAAAATAGTTTTTCGCTATCGCGTTCTATTTTCAATCCCCATGCATTAAATGTTGATGGTAATACAGTAGCGGTTAACGCACGTTTAGCCGATCACTTTAATAATCCTGTTCCAGATGGTACGGCCGTTACTTTTATTACAGAAGGTGGAGTTATTGAGCCAAGTTGTACTACAACGAATGGAGCATGTAGCGTTACTTGGACAAGTAGCAACCCGCGTCCTTTTACTGATTCAATGTACGAAAATACAATTGCTCAAAAATGTGATGGTGGATTACCGTGCCCATTAGGTATTTTAAATAATGATCTTACAATAGATTTACCACTTGGTGGACGAGCAACCGTTCATGCATATGCTATTGGTGAAGAGACTTTTTCAGACTTAAATGGTAATGGTTACTTTGATAGCGAAGACTTCTTTGATGATTTATTTGATATCCCAGAAGCTTTTATTGATAACAATGAAGATGGTACTTTTGGCGGCAAAGATTGTAGTGATGGAACAGACCCATGTTCTCGTGACAATTCAACAGGTGATGAGTTTGAAGAGTTCGTAGATTTTGATGGTAATGGCTCTTGGACTACCCAAAACGGTTTATACAATGGTTTACTATGTCGTGAAGAAGACGAAACCGCAGGACTATGTAGCCGTCAATTGGTTAATGTATTTCAAAACCAAGAGATTGTTATGTCGGGTGATGCGGCATTCTTTAGATTAGTAACCTATGCTGATGATTGCTCCGCTATTGCAGGCGTAACAGCATCTGAGGTGCATATAAACAGTGATCCAGCGAGCCCATTAGTACGTCGCTCACAAGCTGATCCAACAAGCCAACAGATGTGTCAAGTCAGTGAAATAGATTTAACCCAGAGTCCAACAGGGACTAGTAGTGTCAGTCTGATTATGTATATTGCAGATATGTATAATAATCCTATGCCTGCAGGTACTGAGGTATCTATTAGTACTGATAACGGTGAAATTACTGGCGAAACTAGTTATGTATTTCCTAATACTACGAGCTTTGTTCCAGTAGGTGTTTCTTTTGGTATTAAACGGGAACCTTTGACAGGTGGTAACGATAGTCCATCGGGTAGCTTAAACATTTCAGTTGAAGCTCCTTCAGGTTTAGTTTCGCCATTTTCAGTTTCAGTAATCGACGATTTATAATCGTTTAAAATAAAAAATGCCAACCTTTAGGTTGGCATTTTTGTTTCTGTTCTATATATTCCACATCAATTAATCTAAAAACACCTGTTTGTTTAATTTAACGACAAAAATTGTTCGTTTATTCAGTAAATACTGAAAAGTTTGTATTAAAAGCTTGTAACAACTAGTGTTTGTAGATATACCTATAAATATTCGCGCCGCTTATGTCGGCAAAACACATTTTTAATATTTGGTTAGAAATAGGCAACTATGGGCAAATCGCTAGTAATTGTAGAGTCACCTGCTAAGGCTAAAACAATTAATAAATATTTAGGTAATGACTTCATCGTAAAGTCCAGTATTGGGCATGTACGTGATTTACCTACTTCAGGTTCGAGCAAAGCTAAAGTGCCGGCAACTAAAACGCCAGCAGAAGTTCGCAAAATGGAACCTGAAGAGAAAGCAGCGTATAAAAAGCAACGAGATTATACTAACCTGGTCGCGCGTATGGGTATTGATCCTGAGCAAGGTTGGGAGCCGCATTATGAAATCCTGCCAGGTAAAGAGAAGGTTGTTCAAGAATTACAAAAGCTGGCTGAAAATGCAGATCAAATATACCTCGCAACGGATTTGGATAGAGAAGGGGAAGCAATTGCTTGGCACCTTCAAGAAATCATTGGCGGTGAACCTGAAAAGTATAAGCGCGTAGTTTTTAACGAGATTACCAAAAACGCAATACAACAAGCCTTCGAAACACCAGGTGAGCTTAATACTGACATGGTTTACGCTCAGCAAACACGACGCTTTTTAGACCGTGTTGTAGGCTTTATGGTTTCTCCTTTGTTATGGGCAAAAGTTGCACGTGGTCTATCTGCAGGACGAGTTCAGTCTGTTGCGGTACGCTTATTAGTTGAGCGTGAACGTGAAATTAAGGCATTTATCCCTGAAGAGTTTTGGGATATTCACGCTGATGTTAAGAATACTGAGTCTGAGTTACGCTTAGAAGTAACCAAACAAGCAGGAAAGGCATTTAAGCCTGTAAATGAAGCTCAGGCTAGCGCAGCTGTTAAAAGCCTTGAGAATGCAGAATACAAAGTAATTAGCGTTGAAGAAAAACCAAGTAAAAGTCGCCCAAGTGCGCCATTAATTACTTCAACCATGCAACAAGCGGCAAGTACACGCCTAGGTTATGGCGTTAAAAAGACTATGATGCTCGCTCAGCGTTTGTATGAAGGCGGTTATATTACTTATATGCGTACCGATTCAACCAATCTTTCAAAAGATGCGGTTGAAATGTGTCGTGAGTATGTAACGAACGAGTTTGGTGCTAAATATTTACCAAAAGATCCAATTAACTATAGCTCTAAAGGCAATGCACAAGAAGCGCATGAGGCAATTCGTCCTTCAAGCGTTACAGTGTTGTCTGGTCATATCGAAGGCGTAGATGCCGATGCTAAAAAGCTGTATGAGCTAATTTGGCGTCAGTTTGTAGCGTGTCAAATGGTACCTGCTGAATACGACTTAACAACACTGACTGTTGCAGCTAACGATTTCCAGCTCAAAGCAAAAGGCCGCGTGCTTCGCTTTGATGGTTGGACAAAAGTACAACCTGCGGTGCGTAAAAAGAACGAAGAAGATCAATCACTGCCAGCTGTTAAAGAAGGTGAAATACTTACTTTAATAGAACTTGATCCTAAGCAGCATTTTACTAAGCCGCCAGCTCGCTTTAGTGAAGCTAGTTTAGTAAAAGAGCTTGAAAAGCGTGGTATTGGTCGTCCATCTACTTATGCGTCGATTATATCAACAATTCAAGATCGTGGTTATGTACGTGTAGAAAATCGCCGTTTCTTTGCTGAAAAAATGGGTGAAATTGTTACTGACCGCTTAGTTGAAAACTTCACTGATTTAATGAACTTTGATTTTACAGCTAAAATGGAAGGTCGTTTAGATGACATTGCTGAAGGCGAGCGTGTATGGACTCAAGTTTTAGATAAGTTTTATGCTGATTTTTCAACGCAACTAACTGTCGCTAAAGACGAGCCAGAGAATGGTGGCATGCGTCTTAATGAGATGGTTGAAACCGATATAGAATGTCCTACATGTAGCCGAAAAATGGGCATACGTACGGCTTCAACCGGTGTTTTCTTAGGGTGTACTGGTTACAGCCTTCCGCCAAAAGAGCGTTGTACTACAACAATGAACTTAGTGTCGGGCGATGAAGCGGTTGCTGCTGATGTCGAAGACGTAGAAACCGAAAAATTAATGCAGATGAAGCGTTGTCCTATTTGTGAAACTGCAATGGACTCATACCTAATTGACGAAACCCGTAAACTACATGTGTGTGGTAATAACCCAGCATGTAAAGGGCATATAGTTGAAGAAGGTACCTTTAAAATTAAAGGCTACGACGGACCAATTATCGAATGTGATAAGTGCGGTTCTGACATGGAGCTTAAATCGGGTCGCTTTGGTAAGTACTTTGGTTGCAATAACGACGAGTGTAAGAACACACGTAAGTTACTTAAAAATGGTGAGGCTGCTCCACCAAAAGAAGATCCTGTTCACATTACTGAATTAGAGTGTGAGAAGTCAGATGCGTATTTTGTTTTACGTGATGGCGCTGCGGGTATATTTTTAGCCGCAAATACTTTTCCTAAGTCACGTGAAACACGTGCACCCAAGGTTGAAGAACTAAAACGCTTTAGAGACCGCATTTCGCCTAAGTTTTATTATTTAGCAGATGCACCAGCTAAAGATCCTGATGGTAATCTTGCTGTTGTACGCTATAGCCGTAAAAATAAATCTCAGTATGTTATGACTGAAGTTGACGGTAAAGCTACCGGCTGGACTGCTCATTATGAAGCAGGTAAATGGACAGAAGAAGCGAAGAAAAAAGCAGCGCCTAAAAAGAAAGCAGCTGCAAAAAAGGCACCAGCTAAAGCTAAGCCTAAAGCGAAAGCTAAAAAAGAAGATGAATAAGCTCGTTATTGCTTATTCATAGTTTTTGTAGATTTAAAAAGTCATAAAAAAACCGGAATGCACAGCTTGTGTCTATTCCGGTTTTTTTGTGCCTAGTTGAATGCTTTCGCAACGGCTTTATTAGCAGTACATTCACCTAAGCGTGTTACCAATTTGATTAAAAACATGATTATTTTAGCGTATTAAATAACTCAGTTACTGCGTTAAAAACTATTCATATATGACTGCATAGATGCAGACAGTAGGCATTGCAGGGAGCAGCTGCCGAGAACAAATATATGTCATGCTTTTTCGCTTAGCTATTGAGCTTTATTCTTAGCGCTATAATTGATCACTAATTAAATGTAATTGGTATAATTAAATCTTAACAGAAGATACTTTTTTATAGCCTTCAGATTCAAGCTCATCATTTACGCATTTTAATACGTAGGCATTTAGCTCTTCATTGCTTACGTCATCATCTTTAGCCCAGTTAACACACATTTCTGTGTATTCTTTTATCATTTCGGCTGAAGCTGTTGGCGCATCGTCTGCAACCGCGTAAGTCGCAGATACTGCAAATAGTGGTGCTACGATTAATGCTAGCAATGCTTTTTTCATTCGTTTATTCCTAAAAAAATGGTGTGATGACTGATTTATCCAGTTTAAAGTTAGGTATAAATCAGTAGTGCCCAATCCAGAACAACTCTGTTGGTATGTTGATTTTTAATCGAAATTGAAATAAAAGATAACGAAATTTTTTTATCGTGAGGATGAGTAATTTACTTGTCGGTTTTTAAACTTTAGTAAGTACAGCATTATCAGCTGGAGTAATATATTTAGTAGCTAAGAAAACTTGATTCTGCGCTTTATATTAATAACCTTTAGATTGTTTTAGGAAAAGTGATTTTTTAGGTTCAAAAATGAAATGGATAAGCGCCATTGTATATTTCTGCTATGAGGATATTTTAAATTTGTAATATCAGCCGTATTATTTGCTTTAACTGAATGTCTAAATGTTGAAACTAAAAGTCACTAGAATGCGTTAAATACAAAAAAGCCCAAGTGAATAGCTTGGGCTTTTTCGTGTGTAACGCGCTTACGTATACACTAAACGTAACTTTTGAGTCATTAACACTGAGCGTAAAAACATGCGTAAGGCTCAAGTATTGTGGTGCCTCGGTCTAACTTTGCGCTGTGGTGGCTAAGCTCGGTGTATTCTTTAACGATTGATGTTGGCATATCAATACTTGTTTGCTTAGCGCTGAGATTGAACATACAAAGCATTCTTTGCTTTCCAAGCGTTCTATAAAAAGCAAGCACAGGCTCTGGCGTTTCTATAAATTCAATATCACCTTCAAGTAAAACTGTTTGGCTTTTTCGCCATGCCATAAACTCACGGTAGGCATTTAAAATTGAGTTGTTATCATCTGTTTGTATAGCTACTGATTGCTGCTTATGTGCATTATCAACGGGTAGCCAAGGTTTTACTTCACTAAAACCTGCATGAGATGAATCAGCTAGATCCCAAGGCATTGGTGTTCTACAGCCATCACGCCCTTTAAAATTAGGCCAAAATGTAATGCCGTATGGGTCTTGTAAATCTTCAAATGCCACACTTGCTTCACCTAAACCTAGCTCTTCACCTTGATACATACACACGCTGCCGCGAAGAGAAGCTAATAGGGCGGTTAGCATTTTACATTGTTGAGGCTTTACTTCGCCATTTTCGCTCCAGCGGCTCGCTACGCGCTCTACATCATGATTACTAAATGCCCAGCATGGCCAGCCTTCAGTCATACGTTGTTCTAGAGTTTGAACCGTAGTTCTAATATATTCACTTGAGTAATCATTTGTTAATAGCTCAAAGCTATAACCCATGTGCAGTTTGTCGCCACCTTGGGTGTACTGCGCCATTGTAGCTAATGAATCTTCTGATGAGATTTCGCCAAGCGATACAGTACCTGGGTATTTATTAAGTAATGTGCGAATATCTTGCATAAACTCAATATTTTCAGGCTGAGTATTATTGTAGTAATGGTACTGAAATGCATACGGATTATCTTCACTAAAACCACGACCCTGGCGCTTATCTTTTGGTTTAGCCGGATTATCACGTAATTGCGCGTCGTGATAGCAAAAATTAATTGCATCAAGCCTAAAACCATCAACGCCTTTTTTAAGCCAAAACTCAACATTATCAAGCACAGCTTTTCGAACATCTGGGTTATGAAAGTTAAGATCCGGTTGTTCGGTTAAAAAGTTATGTAGGTAGTATTGCCCGCGACGAGGCTCCCACTGCCAAGCACCACCACCAAAAATAGATAGCCAGTTGTTTGGGGCTGTTCCATCATCTTTTGCGTCAGCCCAAACATACCAGTCGGCTTTACTGTTATTTTGATTTTCACGGCTATCAGTAAACCATTGGTGTTGATCTGATGTATGGCTTAACACCTGATCAATAATTATTTTAATATTACGAGTGTGGGCTTCGCTTATTAGCTCATCAAAATCATTTAGGTCACCAAAAAGCGGGTCAATGTCACGATAGTCGCTAATATCATAGCCAAAGTCTTTCATTGGCGATTTGAAAAAAGGTGAAATCCAAATAGCATCAACGCCTAAGCTTTTAATGTAATCAATACGATTAATAATCCCTCTTAAATCACCAATGCCATCGTTGTTGCTATCTTGAAAGCTACGCGGATAAACTTGATAAATAACCGCACCTTTATACCACTGCTTTTGGGTCATGCTTTTCTCCGTCATTCCACACAGTATTTAGACTATTTTTATTTGTGATTACGATTAATCACGTTATTTGCAAAAAGCATACGTGAAGCCTTGTACACTGTAAAAAGTCTGCATACGTATGCACTAAAATTAACGCAATTAAATTATTAAAAATAAGTACTTATAGCTAGCTTAAAGGTGTTTTATTTATGTGTTGGGTGTTTACCAATTATGATGCTCACTTACTTTCTGACTTTTATTAAACATAACGGTTTGTCATACAAGAGAAAATATATTTTATGTTTTGAATTTAATGGTCTGACCAATTAAACATTTGAATTGTGTCTAATATTTCTCATTCTAAATAGCGATACTAATTAGTTTCACTTTGTTTACATTGCGTCCTGTTAACTTTTAGTTTTTGATACAGTAGATTTTACATGTAATGTTGATTGCGTCATTTTCAATAATTTTATTTACAACAAAATCAATTGTTTAATGTTTGTTTGGCAAGGTTTTTATTAATCTGAAGTCGTGCTATAACTGTTGAATACGTATGCATAAAGTTGTTAATAAAATAAAGCTGGCGTTAATATTCATCCTGACAACAAAATTAGCTCGCCTGTTTGACTATCACTCAAATAAAGAAGCGAGTATCACAATATGGGTAACGGGAAAAACATCATGTCTATGTTCAAACCAAGTATATTAACGTTGGCAATGGCTACTGCAGGATTAGCAAGCTTTGCCTCTGTAGCAGCACAAGAAGATACAGCTAAAAATGATGACGTTGAGGTTATCGAAGTAAAAGGCTTTCGTGGCAGTGTTGTAGAATCAATCAACACAAAGCGTTTTTCTACTCAAGTCGTTGAGTCAATTTCAGCAGAAGATATAGGTAAGCTACCTGATTCATCTATTGCTGAGTCTATTGCACGTTTACCAGGTTTAACAGCGCAACGCCTAGATGGTCGCGCAAGTAGAGTATCAATTCGTGGTTTTGGTGAAAACGAAAGTGGCACCACATTTAATGGCCGCGAGCAAGTATCTATTAGTGATAACCGCGGCGTAGAATTTGACCTTTACCCATCAGAAATTATGAGCGGTGTAACTGTTTATAAAACACCAAGTGCAAATTTAGATGCAGAGGGTATTGCGGGCATAATTAACATGCAAACAGTTCGCCCACTAAGTAAAGGTGAACGTGTTGTTCAAGTAAATGGACAGTATGAGCAAACAAGCTTTGATAAATTAAACCCTGACGGCAACGACGACGGTTACCGTGGCACTTTCTCATACATCGACCAGTTTGCTGATGACACCATTGGTATTGCATTTGCACTAAACACCATGAGCTCGCCAAACCAAGAAAAACGTTGGAATTCATGGGGGTACCCTGAATTCACTGCTGAAGATGGTAACTCGTATTCAATTTTAGGCGGTGCTAAACCATATGTTCGTTCATCAACGCTTGAACGTGATTCAGCAATGCTTGTTCTAGAGGCAGCGCCTACAGATAAACTAAATATGACGTTTGATGCGTTGTATGTAGACTTTACAGACGAGCAAATTTTGCGCGGCATTGAAGTTCCTTTTGCTTGGGGTCAAGGTAGTATTGATGCAAGCAGTGCTATAGTAGATGCAGAAAGTGGATTTATAACAAGTGCTGTAACACAAGGCCAACGTGTTGTTGTGCGTAACGATTACCAAGAGCGTGATGCTGAACTAACTGCATTTGGATTTAACACTAAATACGATATTGATGATTCATGGTCAGTAGAATTTGACGCAAGCTACTCGCAAGTTGACCGTAAAATTTGGAGTATAGAAAGCTACTCAGGTACAGGGCGTGGTGATTCTCGCGGTGTAGCAGATAACTTAGGTTATGCTTTTAATGGTGGCAATACTGGCGCTACTTTTTCACATGACTTAGATTACAGCGATTATGATCTAATTCAATTAGGTGGGCCGCTTTCGTGGGGTGCAAGCTCTGCACTAAATGATGCATATGGATTAACTGGCACAGAGTATGAAAACCAAGCTCAAGACGGTTTTATTAATGCTCCAACTATTGAAGATGAATTAGTTACATTAAAACTTGCAGCGTCTAAAGTACTAGAAAACGAATACATTAGCTCAATTGAATTTGGCTTAGGTTATAAAGAGCGTGAAAAGTCTAAATCTTCGCAAGGTTACTTCTTGACTTTAACTGATTTTTCTCTTGAAAACCCAGGAATGCTTAGTGTACCTGAGCAATACCGTTTAGGCAGTGTTGGCCTTGACTTTATTGGGCTAGGCGACATGATAGCCTACGATGTAAATGGTTTAGTTAATGATGGTTACTATGAAACCCTTGACGAAAGTTTAACTAGCTCAACTCATGCAACTAAGTCGTGGACAGTAAAAGAAGAAATCACCTCAGCATTTGCACAAGCTAATATTAATGCAGAAGTAAGTGGTCTTCCATTAACTGGTAATGTTGGGGTGCGCTATGTTCATACAGATCAATCCTCTCAAGGTAATGCTTTTGGTGTAGATGGGAATACTGGTCTAGTCATTACTTCACCTACAGATATTGGTCACGATTATTCTCACGTTTTACCAAGCTTAAATTTATCACTTGCGATTGATGAGCAGCAAACAATACGTTTTGGCGCAGCTAAAACAATCTCACGTGCGCGTATAGATGAAATGAACGCCTCTGTTAATGCATCATATAATGATACACCGGATGAAAACGGTAACTTTTGGTCTGTATCGGGTGGTAACCCTAATCTAGAACCTAAAGAAGCAACAGGCTACGATTTATCTTATGAAAACTACTTTAGTGATGAAGGTTACTTCTCTGCTGCATTTTTCTATAAAGACTTAACCCAGTGGATTTTTGACGGTACTTACGCGATTGATATGTCGGGTGTTGCGGACCCATCAACAGGTGAAGTACCAGCTACGTCAGAAGGTACTGGCAGTGGCAAAGTAAATGGCGGCGGCGGTGACCTATACGGTTACGAGATATCTCTAGCGTTACCATTTAAAATTTTCCACCCGTCTCTTGAAGGCTTTGGCTTAATTGCTAGTCATACAGGTATTGAATCTGATATTGAAGATGGAAATGGCAATGAGTACGAACTACCGGGTCTATCAGATAAAATTCAAAGCTTAACGGTTTACTACGAGATGAATGGCATGCAATTACGAACCAGCATGCGTAAGCGTAGTGACTTCAAAGGTGATGTTTACGGATTAGGCTTTAATACAGAGCAAGTGAATATTATCGGCGAAACAATTTGGGATATTCAGGCAGGTTATGACTTCTCTGAAGCAGGGGTTGAGAGCCTTGAAGGTTTATCAATTCAGTTCCAAGTTCAAAACTTAACAGAAGAGCCGTTCACATCGCTTTCTGGCGATAACGCGCTACAAGTTCGCGACTACCAAGATTACGGTCGCACTTACTTGTTAGGCTTTAGCTACCAGCTATAATAAAGGTTGTGTGTAGGAGCCCTTGTAATTTGTTTTACAAGGGCTTTTTTATGGCTACTTTATCAAACTTAACAAAGCTTTAAACTGTAAGCGTGGACAATAATATGAAACCAATAAAACACGTCGTAATCGCAGGCGGGGGCACAGCAGGGTGGATAACAGCCGCCTTGCTTAATAAAGTGTTAGGTAAAGTAATCAAAATAACCCTTATTGAGTCAAGTACTATTGGCACTATAGGCGTGGGTGAAGCAACAATTCCGCCTATTATTCAGCTTAATAACGCACTGGGTATAAACGAGCAAGAGTTTATAAACGCTACTAATGCATCTATAAAACTAGGAATTGAGTTCGAAAATTGGAAAACCACCTCTCATAGCTACATGCATGCTTTTGGCTCATTTGGAAAAGACTTCCCCTTTTGCGATTTTTACAATTTTTGGGTAAAAGGGCACATTAGCGGTACAGAAGAAAGCTTATGGGATTTTTCTCTTAACTACCAAGCAGCTAAACAGCATAAGTTTGCACCATTAAATACCATACCTAACACGCAATTACCTGGCTTAAGCTATGCGTACCATTTTGACGCAACGCTATATGCCGAGTTTTTAAAAAAGCTCGCAATGTCACGCGGTGTTGATCATATTGATGCCAAAATAGAGCAGGTTGAACAATGCCCTCTATCAGGGAATATAAAATCATTAACCCTTGATAACACACAGCAGATAAATGGCGATCTTTTTATTGACGCTACAGGGCAGCGCGCCTTACTCATAGAGCAAACCCTTAATACAGGTTTTGTAGATTGGTCTCATTACTTACCATGCGACAGCGCCGTGGCGGTGCAGTCTCAAGGTACTAGCGAGCTAAAACCTTATACGCGTTCAATTGCACATAGCGCATGCTGGCAGTGGCAAATACCGCTGCAAAGCCGAATAGGTAATGGCTTGGTGTACTGTAGCCGTTATTTATCTGACGATGCAGCAACGCAGTTATTATTAAATAATTTACCCGCTGAACCAATTACGGCGCCACGTGTTATAAAATTTAAAACAGGACGGCGCTTAAAGCAGTGGCATAAAAACGTGGTGTCGGTTGGTCTTGCTAGTGGCTTTTTAGAGCCGTTAGAGTCAACTAGTATCCACTTAATACAAAGTGCAGTAACCCGTTTAATAAAGCTGTTTCCACACAATGGCATAAGCGAAACTTTAGTTACTGAATTTAATAAGCAAAGCGTGATAGAAATAGAGCACATACGCGATTTTATTATTTTGCATTACAAACTGACGGAGCGAGAAGATTCTGCTTTTTGGCGACAATGCAAGCAAATGGACATTCCTCACTCATTGGCCCACAAGCTCAAATTATTTAAGGAAACTGGCAAAGTAGTGCGCGAAAACGATGAACTATTTGCCGAAGTTGCTTGGCAACAGGTATTTATTGGCCAAGGCCTCATCCCCGATGATTACAACAGTATTGTTGACTCATCAAGCAGTGAACAACTAAACGACTTATTTTCTACATTAAAAACGCTTATTACCTCAACAGTAGATCAATTACCCACTCATAAAGATTTTTTAGCAAAAATTAAAAAGGCCTGATGATGCGATTTTTAAACACACTTTTACTTGTAAGTGCCTGTACTTTACCAACCATTAGCTACGCACTTAACGTTGAGCCTGCTAATTGGTGGGTTGGCATGAACAAAAATACCATAACCATCATGGTGCATGAGCAAAATATTGCAAACGAGCAAATTAAATTAGCTAAATACAATGGTGTTAAGTTAAATAAAGTAACCCGTACAGATAACCCAAATTATGTATTTTTAAATATTACTATTACTGATACCGCTAAAGCAGGAACGCTTGTGTTTAACAGCAGCGAAGCGAGTCAAAATTTTGAGTTTTCACTACTTGAACGTAATAAAAACAGCGCAAACCGCCAAGGGTTTACATCAGCTGATACGCTTTATTTAATTAACCCAGATCGCTTTGCTAATGGTGATAAACAAAACGATAGCGTTCCTAGCATGTTAGAAGCCGCTGATCCTAGTACTAAGGGCGGGCGCCACGGTGGTGATATTCAAGGTGTTATAAACGCATTACCGTATTTAAACAATTTAGGCGTTACACAGCTTTGGCTTACCCCAGTGCTTGAAAACAACATGCCAGATTATTCTTATCATGGTTATGCAATTACAGATTTTTATAATGTTGACCCACGTATGGGCTCAAACCAGTTATATAAAACGCTCTCGGTAAAAGCAAAAGAGCAGGGCATAGGCCTGGTAATGGATATGGTTCTTAACCATTTTGGCTCTGAGCATACTTGGGTTAAAGATAAGCCAACTAAAGATTGGATTAACTTTAATGGCGAGTTTAAAAAAGGTAAAAACGCCACAAGCCATGCGCGCCAAACTATACAAGACCCACACGCGAGTGAATACGACAAGCGCCAGTTTAACGATGGTTGGTTTGTAGAAACCATGCCCGATTTAAATCAGCGCCAGCCACTGTTAAGTGAATACTTAATTCAAAATGCTATTTGGTGGATAGAATACGCCGATTTAAGTAGTATTCGTGTTGATACCTACTCTTACTCAGATAAAGCATTTTTGAGTGATTGGACAAAAGCCATAATGCAGGAGTACCCAAACTTTAATATTGTTGGAGAAGAGTGGACGTCAAACCCTGCTATTGCCTCTTACTGGCAACGTGGCAAGCATAACCAAGATGGTTATACATCAAGCTTACCAAGCGTGATGGACTTTTCGTTGCAAGAGTCGGTAATTCAAGCGCTAAATGAAGAAGAAAGCTGGAACACGGGCTGGGTTAAAGTCTATGAGTCGTTAGCTAATGACTTTTTATACCCTGATACTAATAACATTATGGTATTTGCAGATAATCATGATATGAGCAGAGTTTACACCGAGCTTGGCCAAGACGTTGCTAAAACAAAAATGGCGATGACGTTATTTTTAACCACGCGTGGTATAGCCCAAATGTACTACGGTACGGAAGTGCTATTAGATAACACCCCAAGTAAAGACCATGGCGATATTAGAATAGACTTCCCTGGTGGATTTAAAGGCCAAACTCGGAACGCCTTTACGGGCGAGGGGCTAACAAAACAGCAAAAAGTGATGCATAACACCATCAGTACCTTGCTTAATTTTAGAAAAAGCAGCCCAGCACTTGATAAAGGAAAACTTGTGCACTTTACGCCTCAACAAGGCGTGTATAGTTACGCGCGTATTAGCGACGAGCAAACTGTGTTGGTATTTATGAATAAAAATACACAAACGCTACAAAAAAACATTGAGTATATGCAAGAGGTGATGCCTAACAGCACAACAGCATTTAATTTATTTACTCAAAAAACACAAAAGCTGGGCAAAACCATTGAATTACCAGCGATGAGCGCAACGGTACTCGTTTTAAAAACGCCACAATAGTAACTTGAATACGTATGCAGCAACTGTATGGTTGCTGCAGTAATCTTTAGTATAAAGTTAATAACAATACTGACAAAAAAGACACACAATGAAAAAATCAGTTTAT
>JGI24527J20359_1000289_pt1 | contig 17269 bp, 14 predicted proteins | sample LinPmetageLP52_FD_20359 | JGI IMG/M metagenome (IMG submission 20359) | reverse complement strand
CAAAGATAGTGTAGCATTTCACTGTGACTCTCGAGCGCTGTGGACACCACGACATTCTACTGCGTAGCGCACCGACTTCAAATTGTATAAAGCCCGACTAGAAATAGTCGGGCTTTTTTACGTCTGCAGAAAAGTAAAATTCGCGCAATTAACATCCATACCCATCACGTAGGTCGTGCGTAGCGACTCCCGACGCTAAAAGCATTTTTAATTATACCAAAATCACGCAATATCGCAGTCGGCCAAGACAGTAACATTTTACTGTAACTCTCTACGGCTGTTGGTAATCAAAAGTGAGTAGATTAGGCGTTAGCCTTGGCATCATAAAATAGCTTTTTAAGTATGTTATTTAAACCTTACTGGCATGTATTTCTTTTTATCGACTCAGAACAATTATTGCTCTAGTCTAAATCTAATAACTGTTACTTTATAAATTTACAAATAGAGTACAGAACTCAGATATATAAGATTAGAATAATAAGGGATTTATAATGAGTAAAATTGAAAATTATCTGCATGGTACTTTTTGCTGGTCTGAGCTTTGCTCTCATAACTGGAAAGATGGTAAAGCATTTTATACTTCATTATTTAATTGGGGATATGATGACCAGCCAATTGGAGAAAATTTATATTACACCATGCTGCAAAAACAAGGTGATGATATTGCAGCAATGTATGAAATGGATCAAGAACAGGTTATTGCGGGTGTTCCGAGTTATTGGTTAGCATATATTACTGTAGATAATGTTGATGAATGTGCTTTAAAAGCACAAAGCCTTGGTGCTGAAATTATTGCGGGTCCTCATGATGTAATGGATGCTGGCAGAATATTAATGATAAAAGATCCTGGTGGAGCAACTGTTGCTCTGTGGCAAGGGAATGCGCATAAAGGGTGTAAACGTGTTGAAGAGTTAAACACGCCATATTGGTATGAGATGGCAACGCGAGATACTAAAGTAAGTAAAGATTTTTACTGTTCTTTGCTGGGTTGGCAAAGTGAAACAAAGCCAATGGATAATATGCAATACACATTGTTTTTAGTTAATGGTAAACCTATCGCAGGCATGCTTGAAATGACAAAAGAGTGGCCGGCAGATATTCCTGCTCATTGGATGATCTATTTTGCAGTTGAGAATTGCGATACGGCTATTAAAAAAGCTGTAGAGCTTGGCGGGCAAGTGTGTGTACCTGCTACAGATGTTCCTGACGTTGGCCGATTTAGTGTTATCTGTGATCCTCAGGGTGCTGTATTTTCGGTAATACAGCCAGATATGCTTAGTAGTTCATTAGCGTAAATATATTCTGGTATTAAAGATAATATTATTTAATACCAGCGACTAAGTTCCCCACATTATTTGACTATCCATTATGAATTATTGTTCAATTTTTCTTGCTATAATGCACACAATTAAATAGTTAGTAGCACTGAGAGCACAATGGAAATTGAACAAGATAGCAACTTAACCCTTCCTTTATTTCTTCTTGATGAAACTTTGAGTGAAAGAGATTTAGAGCACCCTGATTTTGAAATTTCTATTGCGTTAAATGATGAGTTACTAACTCAAATTTGCCAAAACCCGAGCGAAGGTAGTAGTGTTGCTATTACGCTGAGTAATTACCAACTATTAATTACAGATTCGGTGTACTTGGCGATTATAGAACAAGAGCACGATGCGCAAATTACTTTAACTCATGGACCTTTATTGAGTGTGGTACTAAATACCTCAGAGCAACAAACATTTGTATCTCCACAAATGGATATGATGCCAACATTTGACTTAGGTGATGAGGACTTAGAATGAAAAAAATTCTAATAAGTGCCATAGTACTGATTATTTTGAGTGGGTGTGCATATTTAGGCAATGCTCATTACGATAATGTATTTGGTGCAGAGCAAACACAGGAACGTATTGTTCCACATACCACGGGTGCCGGGGCTGATTTTTTACAAAATGTAAAACCAGTACTCGATACTCGCTGTGTTGTATGTCATGGCTGTTATGATGCGCCTTGTCAATTGAAGCTTTCATCGCCTGAGGGTATTGACCGTGGGCTAAGCAAAGATCTTGTTTATGATGGAACACGTTTACTTGCCACTACACCGAGCCGTTTGTTATTTGATGCCACTGATACTAAGCAATGGCGCGAGAAAAACTTTACGCCTGTGCTTAATGAGCGCGCTCAAACAGAAGAGGCTAACTTAGCTGGTAGCGTGCTATTTAATAGTTTGGTATTAAAGCAAAGCCATGAATTACCTGCTAATGAAGTCTTAGATGATGAGTTTGATTTTTCACTTAGTCGCTCACAAACGTGTGCCACAATGGGCGAATTTGATCGACTTGCGGATGAGCAACCCCATGCTGGTATGCCTTATGGTTTACCGGGAGTTTCGCGGGAAGAGTTTAATCATTTACAAAACTGGCTTAAAGATGGCGGTAAAATGTCGCACCTTAAGCCGCCTAGCCAATTTGATCTAAACAAAATAAAAGGCTGGGAAGCATTTTTAAATCAAGATAGTTTAAAGTATCAGTTATCCGCTCGTTATATATATGAACATTGGTTTTTAGCGCACATTTATTTTACTCCCGAAACCCCAAAAAGCTTTTTTAAACTTGTGCGTTCAAGTACTCCTCCTGGTGAGGAAATAAAGCTAATCAACACGCGCCGCCCATATGATGATCCTAAAGTTAGCCGTGTTTATTACCGTTTTATGCAAGAACGCTCAACTATTCTTTCTAAAACACATTTACCACTTGAGCTTAATGAAGCTAAGTTACTGCGTTTATATGAGCAGTTTATTGCGCCTGATTACACCGTAACTAAAATGCCGAGTTATAAAGCTCAGTCGGCTTCAAATCCATTTAAAACATTTGAAGTAATTCCTATTAATTCTAAGTATCAGTTTATGCTTGATGAAGCTGAACTTATTATTATGGGTTTTATAAAAGGGCCTGTTTGTCGTGGTCAGATTGCGCTAAACGTAATTAATGATCATTTTTGGGTAGCCTTTGCTGACCCTGATAAAGTTGCTACACCCGCTGTAGGGGAAATGCTTGTACAACATGAAGATGCTCTAGAGCTTCCTGCTGCTGAAGAAAGTAATGCATTGCCTATCTCTAGCTGGGTTAAATATTCAGTACGTGAGAAAAAATATTTACAGGCTAAAGTTGAGCTTGCAAACGACATGTTTAAAGGTGGCGAGCATCTTACAACCGATTTGCTTTGGAAAGGTGATGGACATAATAAAAATGCAGCACTGACTATTTTTCGTCATTTTGACAGTGCTACTGTGGTTAAAGGTTTTATAGGGCAAGAACCTAAAACAACTTGGATACTTGATTATGCTTTATTTGAGCGTATTCACTACTTACTTGTAGCCGGTTTTGATGTGTACGGAAATATTGGTCATCAATTAGTGACACGCTTATATATGGATTTTTTACGTTTAGAGGGCGAGCAAAACTTTTTATCGTTGCTGCCAGAGGCAAAGCGTAATCAAATTAAAAAACAGTGGTATCGTAACTCACCACCAGATTTATCTAAGTTCTTTAAAAATAATCGCGAATTTAGCCAGCCAAGCGGTATTGAGTATAAAACCGATAACCCACAGCACGAGTTATACACTTTAATGAAGGAGACTTTAGCGCCTGTACTAAGTGAAAGGTATGATTACACTAAAGTGCCAGAGCCGTTAAGTGCAATAAATAATATGTCTGCAGAAGCGGTTAATTTATTACCTCAAATTTCTTTTGTACTTGTTAAGCAAGCTGATAATAGCCATAAAGGTTATACAATCATCCATCATAATGCGCACTATAATATATCGAGTTTATTAAATGAAAACGGCCAACGAGCCTATGATGAAGATACAGCTACAATAGTGCCTGGCTTTATAGGTGATTACCCTGCTGCTATTTGGTATTTAAATAACGAGCAACAAGTTAATGCATTTGCCGAGCAGTTGCCAATGATGCAAATTGAAGCTGATTATCGTGCTTTAAAAAGTAAATTTGGAATACGCCGCACTCACCCACAGTTTTGGCAATACAGCGACATTTTACACTCTGTGGCAAAAGAGTATCGTGGTATAGAACATGGAATGTTTGATTACAACCGATTAGAAAATAGATAACGTTTAACTTTATAAAACCCAGCTTTTGCTGGGTTTTTATTGTCATAGTTTTCTTGTCTAAACATAGCTTACTTAATCATATAAATGGTATTACTCTTACTGATTTTGCGTTTCATAAAATTAGGCTACACTTAAATAAAAAAACAGGCCCTTACATGTTCAATATTATTAAAAGTGTTAGAAAGCGATACCGATGGGCGTTATTAGCTATTGCGCTTTTGATCAGTGGTTCTGCATTATTACTCCAATTAAGTATTTCGGTTCAAAAGTACGATGCTAAAATTATTAATATTGCAGGTAAGCAAAGGATGCTTTCGCAAAAAATAGCCTGGCATAGTAATACTATACTTAATACGAATAACTACTCTGCATTACATACTCAATCTCTAAAAAAAACCTTAAATGTATTTAAATCTGCTCATCAACAATTATTAGCTCAAAGCCCTAACGGGGAGTATAAATATTTAACGCCTGAGCTTATAAAGTTATACCTATATGAGCCAATACAGCTAGATAAAAGCGTTACACAATACATATTAGAAGCAGAGAAGTTGTTATACCAAAAGGGGGAAGTAAAACAGTCAGTTTTTTCTATCGAAGAGGTAGAAGCGCTTTTATTAAACCTCGATAAGGCAGTTAGTTTATATGAGCAAAGTGCGCTCAGTAAGGTTAACTGGGTTTCTAATTTAGAAATATTATGTTGGCTATTAGCCATGATATTACTGCTAATTGAGCTAAGATTTGTTTTTATGCCAATGGAGAAAGAAGTAACAAGTACGCTGTTAGAATTACAAAAACAAAAAGATTTTGTACAGCAAATTAGCCAAAATAAAGAGCATTTTATTGCCAGAGCTAGTCACGAATTTAGAACACCTTTACAAGGCCTTATCACATCTATAGAAGCACTAGAGATAACCCCTGAGCAAGAAAGTATTAAAACACAGGCAAAATATTGCTCCCTCAGATTAATATCCATGCTTGATGAGTTACAAGACCTGCAAGCTCTAAGTGCAGGGAAGTGGGTGCCCCATTTAAAAGATGAAAACCTATTAGAGTCGTGCAATAAAGTAGTGATAGCTTATAAATATGCATGTAAGCAAAAAGGTATAAAGTTAACTAGTCATTTAGATGAATCGTTAAATTGTATTTGTAAATTAGATCACCAGCGCTTGCAGCATATGTTTACTGAATTGATGAGTAACGCGATTAAATTTACAGCTCAAGGTGAGATTAATGTATCTGCAAAGCTTTTAAATAATGAGTTTTGTTTAACTGTGAAAGACACAGGTTGTGGTTTTTCACAGGCAATTGCTGATCTTGAGTTTGATTCGTTTAAACAGAGTAACCACTTTCAAGGATTAAGAACCGGACTTACCCGGGTACAGTATGTAGTTAAGGCGCTTCATGGCGCAATAAGCTTTAAAAACAACGAAACGCATGGCGCTACAGTAACCCTAAGCTTACCAATAATAAGTCATAAAGAAGCGCTTGTAGAGCACACAGTAAACAGCAATCTAACATGCTTAGTTGTTGAGGATAACCCACTTAATACTTTGTTGCTTACCCGTATACTTACTCTTTTAAATTTAAGCTACGAGTGCGCCGTAAATGGAGAAATAGCGTGTGATATGGTGAGCAAAAATGAATACGATATTATTTTTATGGATTTAAATATGCCAGTGATGGATGGATTTGAAGCAATAAAAATAATACGTTCTGAACTTAATAAAACCATGCCAATTATAGCCGTAACAGCAAATACCTCAGATGATGATATGGAGCAAGTTTATAAAAATGGAGCTAATTTTCATATCCATAAACCTATCAGCCAACAAGCAATTGAGGATGCTTTAAATAGCATACGTGAAATTAATTTCACTTGCAGTGAAGGTACTTGCTAAGTACTTTAAATATGCGTTAAGTTGTTGTTTTATTGTTTACTCGGAAACGCACGTGCAGTCAATTACGCTTCAGCAATTTAATGGTTACTTAAAAGGGCAGGGTAAAAGCCGTTACAATATTAGTACTTTAAATTGGCAAGTTAATTTGGGAGAACATTGGCTATTATTAGGCGGGAATGGCGCAGGTAAATCAGCGTTAACGGCTACCTTAATAGGCGACGCAAAGTGTGAGAGTGGCAAACGGTTAAGTAATATTGACAACTTGATGTTGGTCTCATCTGATTCCCAAAAGCAATTACTAGCAAATGAGTTAGAGCATGAAAAGCAAAGCCTAGTAAAAGATCTTATATTTACCTCGCAAAACCAACACAGCAGCCTTTTAACTCAGCTTATTGAGCTTTTTAAATTTGATAGTCTACTAAACAGGCGCTTTAGAGACCTATCAACCGGTGAAACCCGCAAGTTATTACTCATTAATGCGCTTAGTTCAAGCTGTGACTTAGTGGTGCTTGATGAGCCTTTTGATGGACTTGATGCGGATTCGTGCCTTCAGCTTAATCAAATACTAGTAGATCTTAGTAAAATAATTACTTTTGTTTTTGTCTTAAACCGTCTGGATGAAATCCCTGCTTTTATTTCTCATTATGGTTATGTTAGCCAAGGGTGCTTAATCCATACATTAGCTAACCCAAGTGTTGAACAGTTAAACGACTTACTAAAATTACTGCATTTAGAGCACACTACATTAAGTGTACCAAAACCCGATAGCACACAGTTACAATCGCTATTTGCAGGCGAGACTTTAGTTAAATTAAATAATGCTAAAGTTAGTTATAGTGATGTAACTGTATTTAAAAACTTAAGCTGGACTATAAAAAAGCATCAGCATTGGCAACTAAGTGGAGCAAATGGCTCAGGTAAAACATGCTTATTAAACTTAATAACAGGTGACAACCCTCAATGTTATAATAATGACATTGAAGTGTTTGGGTTTAAAAGGGGTACGGGTGAAAGTATTTGGGATATAAAACAGCACATTGGTTTTATATCAAATGCACTTCATATGGATTTCCGAGTAAGTATTTCGGCGCTTAATACTGTTATTTCAGGATTTTATGACAGCATTGGTTTATATCAAAAACCGAGTGATTCACAAGTAAATATCGCCAAGCAGTGGCTTGCATTAATAGGTTTAAGTGATAAGCAAAACACCTCATTTACCCAGCTTTCGTATGGGGATCAGCGTATGTTATTAATTGTACGCGCGATGATAAAGCACCCCACATTACTTATTTTAGATGAGCCTTGCTTAGGGCTAGATGAAGCGAATAGGCAGCGGGTGTTAGTATTAATCGAGAAAGTGTGTGCGGCTAATACAAGCACTGTAATTTATGTAAATCACCATGCGGCAGACAAAATTAAAGGAATAGAGAATTACTTAAAAATGGAAGATTTTAAGTATTAGTTCGTTTTTTATATTTTTTATTAATACTTTCTATTGAATAAATAACGATTTCAATCGCAAGAAGAGTAGAAGCAATGATTAACCCGCCACTTGGTTTAAAGTGTCCCTCTTGATAGTAATATATTCCACTTATAAACAGCATGGAGAGAAAAAATAAAATCTCAAATTGAATACGTTTCATAATTCACTTAAATATTATGAGCTTACAAAGAGTAGCTATTTCGTAAGCTCTATAGGGGGTCTAATTTTAAAGGCGAGTAACACTGAAACCTTTATCTTTTAACTGCTTTATTAAACCATGTTGCTCTGGTAAGTGCAGTGCGCCTACTGCAATAAATAGCTTTTCTTTAGTTAAGCGAGGCACTAATTGCTCAACCCATTTATCATTACGATTAACTAGCATAACTTGCTCGCTTATTTCACCGTAATTACTCTCGTCAAAACTCATATTGTAGTACTCGGTAAGCGTATCCATATCGCCATTTTTCCATGCGTTTACTAGCTTAATGAAGTAGGTATTAATATCGGCAAGCTGCTCAAACGTTTCTTCAATCATTTCGTTACTTAATAGTGCCATACCATCAAACATTTGCAGTTGCTGCTCTAGCGTTTCTAGCTCTCCAATTGTGATATTTTGCTTTTTAGCGTAAGCAAGTACTTGCTTGTCTATGCCTGTTTGGTCAGAAAAACCTGCATTTTGAAACTCAATTTGCATCATCGTCACCATTACAGCCCAAGGTTTTAGGCCGTTAAACATGGCAATATCAATCGATTTTTTAGAAAAATAATCTTTAAGTTTACTGTAGTTTTGCTTTGAGAGCTCTGTTTGTAATGTTTTGCCATCTTTAAGCATCATAAAGGGCATTGAACGCTGCTGCATTTGCAAAGGCGTGAGTTTACTAATATCTACTTCAACAACAACTTGCTCGCTTTGATCTATAGCCTTAGTTACTTTTTCTGGTAAGCCTTTCATGCTGGCATCACCTACGTGAACTGTGCCAAACAAATATGAGCTAGTGCCGTTTTTCTCTACTTTATATAAAGCCGGTGCCGCAAGGCTATTAAAACTAAGTACTGTAAACAGCACCATAATAAAAAGGTGACTAATACGAGGTGTTGCTTTCATAGCTTGTCCTTAAAATCTCATTGTTGAGTTAGATAAATACTAACCTAAATTCACTTTATGGGCAGTGTTAAATTAAATGTAAGGGTATTATTTTCGTTATTTTGAGCATTGATTTTAAAGCCATTTAAATCACATAAGCTTTGCACTATAGAAAGGCCTAAACCGTGGCGTTGGTTATTAGTTCGTGACGAATCGAGTTGATACAGTGGATCAAAAATAGCACTTAGCTCTTCATTGTTAAGTAGCCTGTCGACTTTGTTACTGATTGAAATTGTTACACTATGCTCATTTTCAATGGTATCTAATATGATTGCTTGATCAGTTATACCGTAAAATAGCGCGTTATCTATAAGATTACATAAAATGGTATTTAAGCTAAATTCATCTGCAATAATAGTTAAATCATCATCGAGCATATTATTAATACGCTTTGATATATTTAGATGCTTGAAGGCCAGCTCCTCAATAATTTGGTCAATTAAGCGTTTTAAAATGATAGTTTGATTGCTCAGCTCAAAAGCATTACTGCTAGATCGTTGCAATAACAGTAAGCTATTTACAATCGTTTTCATTCGCTGGGATATATCGAGTACGTCGCTGGTATAGGTGTCGCTAATACGTTTATCTTCAGGGTATCGAATAGCTACCTCTGAAAGGCTTATGAGTTCAGCAATAGGAGTTTTTAGTTCGTGTGCTATATCGCTAGTTAAGCGTTTTTCATTGCTGTAGAGTTTCTGATTTACAGTGATAAACTTATTTAGTTCGTTACGTATGGGTTCTAATTCTTCTACTTTTATATCGCTTTCTATGGTTTGTGCTACACCGGTAATATCGAGTAACTTTATTTGGTCGTTTAAATTATGCAGCGGATACAAGCCTTTATTTACAATACGTGTCACTAAATAGCGCACGCCAAATACACCAAATATACATGTTAAAATAAATACAACATCTATAATTATGAGCACTTTATTAAGTTCATCAGTAGGTGCTGCTATTGTTAGTGTCATACGGTTAAATACGTCTAAACCTGTAGTGCTTCTATCATCTTTTTGTGCAATAAAATGGCTTATAAGTGCGCGGCCATCATGTCCGTTAGGAAGCTCAATATCGATTATTTTAGATTCATTTATTGGCATGTTTAAAAAAGGTAAGTTGGCATTTGGAAACAAATCGAGTGAATCGGAACGTTCAAATATCGCTTCGCCGTGCCAAAGCTGATAAAACTCGCTGGCTTGTGCTTGCTCATATTCAGACATAAACTCGCCAGCAAAATCAAACTCTACATTGCCGTTATCATCTTCTACTAAGGTTTTTAAGTAGTTAGCTTTGTTAGTTAAAGATTGATTGAACTGGTCCTCGACCCAAGTATCTACACTTAAATCAACGGTTAAAAATATAGTGAATAAAATAACTGAAATCACTGCGCTAATATAATTAACCAGTTTACGTTTAATTGAGTGTGTTTTATTTTGCTGTGGCAACATAGCCAAACCCCCGTTTATTTTTTATCGGAAGCTCGCCATCAAACTGTCTTACTTTTTTACGTATAGTAGATATGTGTGCTTCAAGCGCATTTTTAGAGAGCATATCGAACTGACCTACTACTGCTTCGCTTATAAACTCTAGTCCTAACACTCGCTCAGGAGTGTTAAATAAGCATTCTATTATTTTGTATTCATTACGCGTGAGCTCAATAGCATGCTGCTTGTAATGAAGCGTTTTAAGCGAGAGATCTAATACGCAGTCGCCTACGGTCAGTGTATTTTGTTGGTTTTGCAATGAACCACGACGAAGCAATGCAAGGACACGAGCATGGAGTTCTTCAAATGAAAATGGCTTAGTTAAATAGTCATCAGCGCCTTTCATCAGGCCATTAATTTTATCTTGAGGTTCGCTTTTTGCAGATAGAATAAGCACACGGCTTTGGCTATTACTGCTACGTAGTGCTTGTAAAATATTCATGCCATCAACACTCGGTAGCATTAAATCAAGTACCAGGAGGTCGTAGTTTCCACTCAGTGCCATGCTCAACCCTTGTGAGCCATCACCGGTTTCATCTACGGTAAAGCCAAGGTTGCTAAGGCCAACTTGCAAGCTGCGCCTTAGTGCTTCGGAGTCTTCAATAACGAGGATTTTCATGTTTACTCGGTTTATAAAAAAAGCCTTGTTACTTTAACAAGGCTTTATTATTAAGTCACTTTGTTAATGGTACCAACCATTTGTATAAGCTAGATTCCCTAAGTTCGCGTGGGCTAGGGCTTTTTTAACTAGTTGCTCATCGTTTTCACATGGTACAAGCTGGTTATTGCTATACGTATAGGTGGTTGCTGGTTTTTGTGGTTGTAACACCACCACTTTATTATCGTGCATATAAGCAAAGTTTTTGTCGTATTGCATCATTGCGCGTTGTTTGTTGTCGCTAATTGGCTTTGATAAATCATGACCTATCATTGGGTGCTTACCACTTGCGCCAATTAAAGACAGTAGAGTAACAGGAATATCGAGCTGACTGGCTAGTTGGTCATAGCGTTTATGAGCTATACCTTTGCCAAAAATAACTGCTGGAATTCTAAAGTGATCAACCGGGACCAAATTCGAACCCGATACGCGTGAGTCGTGATCGGCAATAACTATAAATACGGTGTTGTCCCAGTAGCTCGATTTTTTAGCTTTTTCGATAAATGTACCTAGTGCATAATCGGCATACTTTGCAGCATTATTTCGGGTTTGCTTTTGTTTATCGTACAGCGTTATTTTATCGTCAGGAAAGTCATACGGGCTATGATTAGAGCTGGAAAATATAAGACTAAAAAAGGGTTTATTCTGTTTTTCAAGTTGAGAGAGTTCGAGATCGGCTTGGTCGTATAAGTCTTCGTCTGATGCGCCCCACGAGCCGTTAAAGTCTATTTTATTAAAGTTATTCGTATCTACAATATCTTTAAAGCCATTACCTAAAAAGAAGCTTCGCATGTTATCAAAATGGCTTTCGCCACCATAAATAAACTGGGTGTTGTAATTTTTCTTAGCTAAAAAATCAGCAATGGTAAAAAAGTCGCGTTGTGATTTATCAAGCTTAACAACCGCACGTGAAGGCGTTGGTGTAAACCCTGTAATCACTGCCTCAATTCCACGCACCGAGCGCGTACCCGTGGCGTATAAATTGTCAAATCCCCAGCCTTGCTTGTAAAGGGCGTCAATATTAGGTGTAAGCGGTAAACCGCCAAGCGTACCTACGTAGCGTGCACCTAAGCTTTCTTGTAAAATAATCACCAAGTTTTTTGGTTTACCTATATTGCTTGCTGGATGAAACGTTTTTGTTGGTGCGTTTGAGTCGCTAAATTTGGCTTGCGTGTTTTGCATGTTATTGCGCACAATACTAAGCAATTCATCGGTAGGCATTTTACCGTAATAGTCTTGGCTTGATTGCTCATTAGAGAGTTGCTTAACTGCAAATGCGACGCTATAAAGTGAGTTAAGGGTTAAGTCGTTAAGTAAGTGATCAGTAGAGAACGAGACCATGGCGGGGTTAAGCGGCCTGTGTCCTAATGAATTACGCGCGCCCAAAATAGTTAAGCATACTAAAACAAGCGCTAAAATTGATTGATTTAAGCCTGTTAGTGATGATTTGCTTTGCCATTGATTGCTAAATACTTTACTTGCAAATTTACAGCTTAAAATAAGTGCTATAACAGCAATAAATACTTCTAACTTATAGCCTGAAAAAATCATTTTTGAGACTTCTTTAGGATAAATTAAATATTCTATGAATAAGCGGTTTGGGCGTAAATCGTACTCGTTTATAAACGTAGGCGTAATCACTTCAAAAAAAACAAGTAAAGCAGACATTCCCACTAAATAAATTTTAATGAGGCCGCGTACTTTATTTTGCCAACCTATACTTTGCATCACTAAAGTCAGTAGTAATGCGGGCATAATAATGTAGCTTAGAGTGGCTATATCTACTCTTAACCCACCTATAAATATAGATAACCACGCATGCGATCCAAATACACGCTCCCCTTGCCATACACTTAATCCAAAGCGAGCAAGTGTTAAAAAACTCAGTGCCAAAACAGTAAATACAACAAAAATCCATACAGGGCCAAGTGCATTTTGTATTTTAGGTATAAAAGTTAGCTTTATGCCCATAATACAGCCCACCAAATAAGAGCAGTAATTAGCATGGCTATAAACACACTGGCTGAGGCAATATCTTTAGCAAGCCCCGAAAGCTCATGGTATTCACGGCCTATCCTATCAACTACAACCTCAACGGCTGTATTTACCAGCTCAGCAAACAATACAAAAAGCAGGCTGGCTATCAGTAATAACTTGTCGCTTAATGCAATTTCTTGTAGCCACACAAACACTCCAAGTAACGAAAACAGTGCTAGCTCTTGTTGAAACGCCGCTTCAAATCGACTCATCCATTTTAAGCCGTTAAAAGAATGGTTTAAGGTAAAAATAAGGCGCATTAAGCCTTGGCGTTTTTTAACGGTTTTATTGCTCATAGTTTTATTTCGCTTGGTGTTGTTTGGCAGCGAGCAAGTAAATCAAGGGATGCCTGATACGTTTTGCTTTTAATGCCAATTAAATTTAAAAGGGTGTGAAAAATGTTGTTGTGTGAGCGTGCAGCTCGTGTGTCTAAATTAGCTAAACAGGTATTGGTAATGCGTTGGTTATGCTCATCGGCCCACATATAAAGAGGAACATGTGTTTGCGTGCTAGGCGCAAAGCTATACGGAAAGCCATGCAAGTAAGCACCGGCTTCGCCAAGTGATTCACCATGATCAGAGACATATAAAAATTGCTTATCTATGTTGTTCGGCAGTGCTTTTAATTGATCAATTACTTGGGCGTTAACAAAGTCGCTGTACGCAATTGTATTGTCGTAGGTATTAACTAATTCATCGAGTGAGCAGTTTTGAATGTCGCTTCTGTCGCACGTAGGCGTAAATTGCTTAAACTTTTCGGGGTAGCGCTTAAAGTAGGTTGGCCCGTGTGAGCCCATCATATGTAGGACGATAACGGTATTAGCTTGGCTTAAATTGGCGAGTTTGCGCTTAAGTGGAGCAAGTAGTGCTTCATCAAAACAATATTTTCCATCGCAAAGCGCTGATGGGGTGGTTGAGATATCAATATTAACAACACGGGTGCATACGTTTTTACAGCCGCTGTTGTTATCAACCCACAGTACATCACTGCCAGCTTGTTGTGCTAGGTCAATCAGGTTTTGTTGGTTGTCGGCTGCTAATCGATCAAAGTTATCTTGTGTTTGCAATGAAAACATACACGGCACAGACACAGCCGTAGCTGTGCCACAAGACGCAACATTATTAAAATACGTTACATTATGCTTTTGTGTATATGGGTTGGTGTTGCGTTTATAACCTTGGTAAGCAAAGTTTTTTGCTCGTGCGGTTTCGCCAACAACTATAACTGTTACGCTGGTGGTATTAGGCGCAATTAAAGTGGGTGCAGTATCTATACTTTTAAATTCTATATTTGAGTACAACAGTTGATCGCGCATATATTTATAACCGCTAGAGAGGTACTGAAATGGAATGATTTCTTTTTTCAAAATGCGATTATTACGGCCAGTGGCTGCGTAGTCGGCGTAAAAGTTGGCGACCACTAAAGCAATTAATAAGCAGCACGCTACAATTAGCTTTATACGGCTAATCGCTTCTTGGTGGGGGCGAGCGAAATGTATTTTCACTTTGCTTAATATAAAAACAGGTAACGCACAAAATAGCAGTAAAAAGCCTACGAGCTGCGGGTTTAAATAGCTCAACGCTTCGCTTGAATCTGTTTCGAACGTGTTTTGAATCATTGAATAGTCAAACACGACGCCGTAACTTAATGAGCCATAAAGCACACCACTCGAAATTATCAGTAAGAGGTAGTTAATAGGTTTTAGTAACCATCTGACCGACACTATCGAAAAGAAAATAATTAAAAGGCATAGCAAAAGTAGCGGGACTGAGAGTAAAAACAGCCATGAAAAAGACGCAAGTGAGGTAATGGCGCTAAACGAACCTTGAATAAAAGGAATGTTTATAACTAAACAGTAATAACAGGCAATCATTACTACAAAGGCGTTAGCACTACAGTGAATGTAAAACCGCTTACTACGATTTGGCTTTTTTTGTACTGGTATTTGGCTAAGTATGTTCATATTTAGGCTCGTTTAAAATAACAACGCCATGCTATGTAACAACACTTAAGAATTGCTTAAGAGAACCTACGTATTCCCTGAGGAAAATAAATATTTTTTATTTGCAAAAAACCTCAAAAATTAATCAAACCATAAATGAGAGATATAAGAATAGTGAATTTCCATGCTTGAAATTAAAGCATAAAAAATCCTTTAAATAGATTTATGGTGAATTTTAAAACCACTTAATTTGATTTTTAGTGTTTTTTTTGAATTGAGTTTGGTATTGACTTAAAGGGCTCAGCGCGGTACTAATACATAACAGAGCGAAAGATTACCTTTCGTAACAAATGATTTAAATTTGGTATTAATTACATGCTTACAAATGCACTTAACCTAGTCCTGATTATTATCGTGGTGATTATTCCCGCGAGGGCTTCGTAGTGCTATAAACTTAAGCATTAAAAAGCCCTCCGCACTTAACCGTTCGGAGGGCTTTTTAGTTTTAAGCACAAAGTTTTAAAAATTTTATACCAATTCGCTTAATTAAGTGATCTATTTTGAGGATAGATAAACGTGTTGATAGCTAGGCAAAAAATTCGCTATTTAGTTGTTCTAAATGAGAATTTTTTAACGCAGATAGCGACACTTTTAGCCCCCTAAAAATAATTAAGTATTATTGCGGATTGGTATTAGCTATAAGTTTTAAGTAAGTATTTAATTGGGTTGTCACTGAGGAATGAGGATTTATTAATGACAGGCGCAGAACTAACAATCGATTTATTAGCCAAACACGGCGTTAAAGAGGTATTTGGCTACCCAGGCGGAGCTATTATGCCAATTTACGATGCGCTGTATGGCGCGCCAGTCAAACATTACCTTACTCGTCATGAGCAAGGTGCTGGCTTTGCTGCTGTAGGTTATGCCCGCAGCACAGGTAAATTAGGTGTATGTTTAGCAACATCAGGCCCAGGGGCAACTAACTTAATAACAGCACTTGCCGATGCGATGATGGACTCAGTGCCATTATTAGCAATTACCGGCCAAGTACCTACTGCAGCCATTGGCTCAGATGCATTTCAAGAAGTAGATGTACTAGGTATGTCGCTTTCGTGTACTAAGCATAGCTACATGGTAGAGCGCGCCGAAGATTTAGCCGAAATATTACAAGAGGCCATGCACTTAGCGCAAAGCGGCCGCCCAGGTCCTGTACTTGTAGATATTCCAAAAGACATTCAAATGGCGCAAGTGCCTTTTAAACCTTGGTTAGCCGCTGATGAATATTTACCGCAACTTGATTTAAACCAAGTTGCCATTGCAAATCAGTTATTAAGTGAAGCAAAGCAGCCAGTTGCATATGTTGGCGGCGGCGTGCAAGCAGCTGATGCGCAAAATGAGTTAATGCAGTTTTTAAATAAAACACAGATGCCAGCAGTATCAACACTTAAGGCATTAGGCAGCGTATTACCAGATTACGAACATTACTTAGGTATGCTAGGCATGCACGGTACACAAGCCGCTAATATAGCAGTGCAAGAGTGCGATGTATTAGTGTGTATAGGCGCTCGCTTTGATGACCGCGTAACAGGTAACTTAGCTAAATTTGCAGCCAAAGCAAAAGTAATCCACTTAGATATTGACGCGGCTGAAGTAGGTAAACGTAAACCAGCTAAAGCCTCATTAATTGCTGACTTAAAAACGTCATTACCGGCACTTGAGTGCTTTGTAACCCCTAAAGCATGGTGCGATACAAATAAGCAGTTAAGCGTAAAGCATGCGTGGCGCTACGACTACCCAGGCGAAAAAGTATTTGCCCCGTATTTATTGAACCAATTAAGCCAGCGTATGCCAAAAACAGGCGTAGTGTGCTGCGATGTTGGTCAGCACCAAATGTGGGTAGCGCAACACATGAAATTTAGCCACCCGAGCAACCATTTAAGCAGTGGTGGTGCAGGCACAATGGGCTTTGGTTTACCTGCAGCCATAGGTGCACAAGTAGCGCGCCCAGACGATTTTGTAATAACGGTGTCGGGTGATGGCTCAATCATGATGAACATTCAAGAGCTTGCGACTATTCGCCGTAACAATTTACCAGTAAAAATACTAATATTAGATAACCAACGCTTAGGTATGGTTCGCCAATGGCAGGAGCTATTTTTTGAAGGACGTTACTCTGAAACAAACCTTTCAGATAACCCTGATTTTGTTCAGTTAGCCGCTGTATTTGGTATTCCTGGGCAAACAATTACACATGCAAATCAAGTTGATGATGCAATAACAGCATTAGTTAACAGCAAAGGGCCGTACATAGTACATGCCTGCATAGACGATAAAGAAAACGTATGGCCACTTGTACCACCAGGGGCTGCAAATGACGAAATGATTACGGAGAAAGCACAATGAAACACAGCCTAACTATTGCATTAAAGAGCCAAAGTATAGCGGTCGAGCGTTTTTTACGTGTAGTGCGTCACCGTGGTTTTGA
>JGI24527J20359_1000286_pt1 | contig 17482 bp, 15 predicted proteins | sample LinPmetageLP52_FD_20359 | JGI IMG/M metagenome (IMG submission 20359) | reverse complement strand
GTTATAATCCTGCGCAATTAGCTATTAAGGGTTATTACTTTGCAATTTATCGCACTTACTTCTATCGGAATCGAAAATTTATTGGTTGATGAACTAACAGAGCTTGGCGCAGTTGTGTCTAAGCAAACTGTGGGTTCTGTTCGTTTTGAGGCTGACTCATTACTGGCGCAAAAGGTGTGTTTATCAAGCCGTTTTGCTACGCGTGTGCTTATGCTTATCGAAGAAAAAGAAGGCGTTAACGACAAAGATAGCCTATACAAATTTGCTCGCTTGCAACCATGGCAAGAGTGGTTTGGTCCTACACAAACATTTGCCGTTGATTTTAATGGTACAAATGACTCACTTAAAAACACTCAGTTTTCAGGACTAGTGATTAAAGACGCCATTGTAGATTATTTCAATGATTTATATGAGCAGCGCCCGAATGTAGATAAACAAGATGCAAACGTGCGCGTTGTTGCGCGTCTTAATCGCCATGGTGTTTCAATGTATATTGACTATTCTGGCCCACGTTTATCTGAGCGTGGTTACCGTCAAGGTCAAGGTAAAGCGCCAATTAAAGAACATTTAGCCGCTGCACTTATTAAACGAAGTGGTTGGCTTGATAATGTAAATCAACCTTTATTTGACCCATGTTGTGGTGCAGGCACTATTTTAATAGAAGCTGCGGGCATGGCACGCAATGAAGCCCCAGGTTTATTTAGAGAAGGGTTTGCTTTTGAGCGTTTGCCAAGCTTTAGAGCTGCTAAATTTAAACAACTTCGTGAAGAGCTATTAGCGCAAATTACCGATCCTAAATTATGGTTAATTGGTCACGATTACGATTCGCAGGTACTCGATAAAGCCATAGCAAATGCTGAGCGCGCTGAGCTTGATACTGTTATTAAATTTAAACAAAGCGATGCGACTAAATTAACACCCGTTGCTAAATTACCTGGGGTCGTTATTTCAAACTTACCTTATGGCGAACGGATTGGCTCTATGGCTGAGCTCGTAAATTTACACCGTAGTATGGGTGTTGGTTTTAAAAAGCACTTTAACCACTGGAAACTTGCTTTACTGGGCATGGATGAGAGCTTATTTAAACTGTTAAAACTAGTTAGGCTTAAACGTTATAAGTTTAAAAATGGACCGCTTGATGTTGAGCTTAATTTGTATCAATTAGATGATAAGCAAGTTAGTTTAACGACTGAAGATAAGCCAGCACTTAACTTTGAAGGCTCTATGTCGTTTGCTAATCGTTTGAAAAAGAACAAGCAAGGGTTAAAAAACTGGCTGAAGCAAAATGAGGTTCAAGCGTATCGTGTATATGATGCTGATATTCCAGAATACAACGTAGCCGTAGATGTATATGGCGATTCGGCTGTTATTTTTGAGTATGCAGCACCAAAAGAAATCGATGAAAAAACATCAGATAAACGTCTTCAAGATGTGATTAGCTTAACAGCACAGCAGTTAAAAATTTCACCAGAAAACATTGCTGTAAAAGTACGTAAAAAGCAAAAGGGTGAAGAGCAATATACACCTATGGCAAAGCAAAATCGTACAATGGTAGTTGAAGAATTTGGCGCAAAATTCAAAGTTAATTTGTTTGATTATTTAGATACAGGCCTGTTTTTAGATCACCGTTTAGTACGTCGTTATATTCAAGAAAATGCTAAAGATAAACGCTTTTTAAATTTATTTGCGTACACAGGAAGCGCATCAGTGCATGCAGCGCTTGGCGGCGCAAAGGCTATTACTACAGTTGATTTATCTAAAACCTACTTAAAGTGGGGCCAAGATAACTTTGATTTAAATAATATAAGTAATACACGTTATCGTTTTGAGCAAGCCGATTGCTTAAAATGGCTTGAGCACGCAACAGCACAATACGATTTAATATTTTTAGATCCGCCTACGTTCTCTAATTCTAAACGTATGAAAGATGCATTCGATGTGCAAAGTGATCATATTAAGTTACTAACTTGGGTTAAAAAGATTTTAAGCCCTTCAGGTACCTTAATTTTTTCTAATAACAAGCGTGGGTTTGTTATGGATGAAGTAGGCTTAATTGGTTTAGGTTTAAAAGCAGTTAATATTTCTGAAAATACATTATCGCCAGATTTTAAGCGCAACAAAAAAATTCACAATAGCTGGTTAATTACGCATGGCTAAATGGGTTTTGTATCATACAGATGGATGCCACTTGTGCGAGCAAGCTGAGCAACTAGTTACTAAATTGCTTGATACCTCAAGCTCATTAGAATTGGTTGATATAATTACTGATGAGCAGCTTATTAACAAGTATCAAACACGTATTCCTGTATTAAAAAGTGAACAAGGCCTGCAACTATATTGGCCTTTTAGTGCACACAGTGCACGTGAATTTATGACGCAAGCAGATTAAGAGCAAATAAGAACTATGGATTTAATTAGAATTTTAAAAGCACAACTTGCCTTTGGCACTCATGCGTTACTTAATAATGCGGATGCTGTAATTGAAAGCGGCGAGAGAGTGTGTATTGTTGGCCGTAATGGTGCTGGTAAATCAACACTTTTAAAAATACTCGATGGCCAAGTTATTCTTGATGATGGTGAAATTAACCAATTAGGTGGATTAAAAATATCTCGCTTAGAGCAAGATCCACCAAAAGGCGCCAGTGGTACAGTATTTGATTACGTAGCCCAAGGTATGCCTGAGATTGCTAATTTGCTCATTGATTTTCATCATGTTAGCACGCAACTACAAACTGAATGTACAGATAAATTACTCAATAAACTTGAACGTTTATCAAATCAGTTAGAGGCGGCTGATGGATGGCGTTTTGATAGCCGTATTCAATTAGTATTAACGCAATTAGAATTAACACCTGAAGCAAAGCTTGAGTCTTTATCGGGTGGGTGGTTGCGTAAAGTTGCACTTGCTCGCGCACTTGTAAGTGAGCCTGATTTATTATTACTTGATGAGCCAACGAACCATTTAGATATGGCAAGTGTAATGTGGCTTGAGCAATTTTTAAAAGAGTTTAAGGGTGGGATTGTATTTATATCGCATGACCGTGCGTTTATTCGTGCTGTTGCCACTCGTATTTTGGACTTGGATCGCGGGAAACTTATATCTTACCCTGGTGATTACGCTACGTACCTTGAACAAAAAGCACATGATTTGAAAGTTGAAGAGAGTCAAAATGCGTTGTTTGATAAGCGACTTGCCGAAGAAGAAGCCTGGATCCGTCAAGGTGTTAAAGCAAGAAGAACACGTAACGAAGGACGTGTACGTGAACTTAAGCAACTTAGAAACGAGCGTAAACAACGTGTAGATCAAGTTGGTAAAACAGATTTTAATATTGAAACAGCTGATCGCTCAGGTAAGTTAGTTTTTGAAGCCAAACATTTGAATCATGCATTTAAAGACAAAGTAATTTCTGATGATTTTTCTACTTTGGTTATGCGTGGTGATCGTATAGGTTTAGTGGGTCCAAATGGTATAGGTAAAACAACACTCTTAAAGCTTTTGTTTGGGGATTTAGAAGCCGATAGCGGTGTAATTAAGCAAGGTGTAAATCTAGAGTTTGCTTATTTTGACCAATACAGACAAAAATTAGATGAAGAAGCGACTGTTCAAGATAATGTGGCCGAGGGCAAGCAAGAAGTAATGATGGGTGGGCGTTCTCGTCATGTACTTGGTTACTTACAAGACTTTTTATTTCCGCCAGCTCGCGCTCGTACACCGGTAAAAGCACTCTCTGGTGGCGAAAAAAACAGATTGTTATTAGCAAAACTTTTTTTAAAGCCATCTAATATTTTGGTACTCGATGAGCCAACTAATGATTTAGATATTGAAACGCTAGAGCTACTTGAAGATATTATTAATCAATATCAAGGTACGGTTTTAATTGTTAGCCATGACCGTGAGTTTATTGATAATACGTGTTCAAGTGTTTGGGCATTTGAAGGCAACGGTAAAGTAACTGATATTGTTGGTGGTTACAGTGATTACGAAGCTTATGTTAATTATTTAGCTGAACAAGCTAAAACTGCACCGCAGCAGCCTGTTAAAAAAGTTGAAAAAACAGCGCCTGAACCTGTAGCTAAAGCAGAAAGTAAAAGCAATAAACTCTCTTACAAATTAAAACTTGAATTAGAGCAACTACCAAATAAAATGGAACAACTTGAGGCTGAAGTAGAAGCTCAGCAAATAATTGTGAGTGACCCTGACTTTTTTAAACAAGACAGTGATGTTACCACTAAAGCATTGAACCATTTAGCACAACTTGAGTCTGACCTTGAAGCTGCCTTTGAGCGCTGGGAAGAACTTGAAGAATTAAAGAATCAGTAGTAAGGACTAAAATGAAATATAAATTACTCGCTGCCAGTATTTTAGCGACATTGAGCACATCTGCAATAAGTGCTACTTACCAGTTAAGTGAATTAGGAACTCTTGAAGACGCTAAATATTCTTACGTATCAGATGTAAGCGAAAGCGGGAATATTATAGGTTTTGCAAACGGCTTATATAAGCTACCTATAGATATTAGTTACATTGACTTTGATGAAAGTATTATTAAAAATAGCTACGATTCTACAGAAGCAGCTTATGAATTAAGTGATAAAGAAATTACATTTACACTTGATGATATTGAAAACAATGATGCTGTGTCTACTAATCCAGATGCTCACGCATTTATGGTTAGTTTTATATCTCAATACCCAAATAATTTCGAATACCAAAAACTAAGCTCTTTGGTTGGTGTCGTTTATAATGATGGTCAAGTTACAGAGCAACCTTTATTTGATATAGCATCTGTTGATTATGACGGGCTTACACGTTCGACATCAAATATATTTAATGCAGTCAGTGAAGATGGCGTGATGGCCGGTTGGGGCAGTGCGCCTTATGACAAGGTATCGTTTACGCCTGATGGCGAAGACGACGCTGAAACATGGTTTACTCATGAATTTATTGAGCGTGGAATTGTAATAAGCGCAAGTGGTGTACAAGTACCTTTAGCGCCAGAATTTAATGAATATGGTGGTACGAGCCGCGCAAATGATATAGTTAAAACAAACACTGGTTATACTGTCGTAGGTAATGTATCAGTTGATATTCCGCTTGAAAGGGAAGAAGATATTGAAGATAACTGTGATAACGAAGATGAACCAACATCAGTTTGTATCAATTTATTAAACTCTAATATTTCTCGAGGCTTATTTAATAAACGTGCAGTAAAGTGGGAACTTGATGAGTCGTTAAATATAACATCTGTTGAACAATTAGGTTTGGCGCTTACTCCTGATGATGATGAAACAGAAGATGATGCGTTTACAAGCACAGCGTTAGCAATTAACGAAAATGGTACAATTGTAGGTTCTTCTCATACACGTTATTACAAAAATGACGATACAATTATTACTATGCCCGTTTATTTCAAAGATGGGGCTGTATTTGATTTTATAGACCAAGAAGATGATTGGATCACTGGTAGTGCAGTAGCTATAAATAACAACGATGTTATTACAGGTAATGCAGTTAAATTTATTGAAGGGACAAGAAGAAGTAAGTTTTTCTATCATGATGTTGAAACGGGTAATACGGTTTTTCCAACAGATTACTTTTCAAGTTCAAGTTCTTACGCTAATGGTATAAATAACCAAGGTTACATTGTTGGTGAAGGTGAAGTAGGTGTTTCTGATAATACCCGTCGCAAAGAAGCCTTTATTTACAAAATTGGTGAAGACACTATAACTAACTTAAATGACTTACTACCTTGTTACGATACTGATGGTGAAACTAATTACAGTTACACAATGGTAGAAGCAACAGCAATTAATGAAAATAATGAAATTTTTGGTACGGCAACAAAAACGGTTGAAAAACGCAATTCGCTAGGTGGCGTGGAAACTGATGTTAACGGTGAAATCGAATACGAAAGCGTTGCGGTAGCTGTAAAACTTACGCCTATTACTAATGGTGAAGTGGAAGATTGTGCTCCACCTGAAGCTGAAGAGTACGAGCGAAGCTCTGCAAGTTTCCCTTGGTATACATTACTTTTATTACCATTAGTTGGCTTAAGACGTGTATTTCGTTTCTAAGTACTAAATATTAGTTAAAAAAACCAACTTAATAAAGTTGGTTTTTTTTCGTCTATAATAAATCTGAGTTATTTTTTACGGGCGAGCCAAGCCTTTTTTACTGAGCGGCGCCAAATTATATCGATACCAAAGTAAGCGATAATTGAAGCTATGGAAGCACAAACCAAAGAACCGAGTAAAAATGCAGGCCCAATTGTTTCAATACTTTGCAAGAACCACTCCCAACTTGCTTCAAAAACAAAGTGTTGCTCAGGTTGGTTTAAGATTAAGGTACCCACTAAATACGAACTATAAAAAATAGGCGGCATAGTCAATGGGTTGGTAAGCCAGACTAATGCAACAGAAATAGGCATGTTAACTCTAAATAATATAGCGCCCGCTGCAGCTAAAACCATTTGAAAAGGAACAGGGATGAAGGCAAAAAATAATCCGACTGCAAATGCACCTCGTGCTGAACGTCTATTTAAATGCCAAAGATTTGCATCTTGCAATAGGCGCCCAAATATTTTTAGCATTTTGTGATGCCTAATTGTATCTGGATCAGGTAAAAATCTTTGGATCGTTTTTTTAGCCATTTCAAGCAACCATTTACATCTGTGTGGATATGTCTTGGGTTTGTAATTGGCTGTATAGCAACCGTGTTTTATTACAAAACTCTCGAATTCACAATATTTACAATTTCCATTGTTATTGTAAGTGCTTATTTTAAGCCGTTTTTAAACGTATTGTTAGGCTTTATTTGCGCAATTTGCTGTGTAGGTGTCAATTACTATGCTTTTCATAGCTTTGAAATTCCAAAATTGGATGAAAAGTATGCGCTTAGTTCTACTGTCATAGTTCAAGAGATAATTTCTGCTAAACCACCTCAGTATATAAAAGTGAGAATTTTATCTTTAGAGGATAAGACTTTTTTGAGTTTTAGAACGCCAAGTGCATTATTAAGTGTTAACTCACAAGATGTTTTATCTGTAGGCGATGAGTTCTCTGCTTCATTAAATTTAAAGCGCTTTAGAAGTAATAAAAATTTTTATGTGTTTGATAGTGAGCGCCATGCTTTTATAAATAGAATTTTATTTAAAGGTAAAGTACTTAACAAAAAGTTAAAAATCAAAAATAACAATCGTAAAGGCTTAATCTTAAGCTATCAAAATTTTTTGAAAAACACCTATAAGCATACAAAGTTGCTGTGGCTTTATTATGCTCTTCTTAGTGGAGATAAGTCTTTAATGAGTTTTGAAGACAAACAACTTATGCAATCACTTGGGCTAAGTCATTTATTAGCTATATCTGGATTGCATATAAGTTTGATTTTTGGCTTGGCTTATATATTTACGCGGTTTGTGTTTATAAAAATAAACCTGTTATTTGATCAATCAAAAAATTTATCTATTTATTACAGTCTTTCAGGCTTTTTAGCCGCTTTTATATATGTTTATTTAAGCAACTTTTTAGTGTCAGCGACACGTGCGTTAGTTATGTTAGCGTGTTATTTATTACTGTACTTTATCGCCAAACAGCCTCTTAGATGGCGAAGTGTTTTATTCGCGCTTGTGATTGTTCTTGCAATAAACCCATTTTATTTATTGAATCCTGGACTCTATTTTTCTTTTTTAGCCGTCGCTATTATTTTTATTGTTATCAGCAGATTACCAATAACAAATACGCGTTTAAAAAGTAAAGTACTGGCTTTAATTGTCATTCAATTTGGCTTGTTTTGTGGGTTACTGCCACTATCTTTATATTTTTTTAATGGAGTGAGCATAGCGGGTTTGGTTATCAATTTAGTGGCAATTCCAGTGCTTTCAATAGTTATTTTACCCTTATTAATCGTGTTTACTCTCTTAAGTAGTTTTATAGATATAAGCTTAATAATTCAATTTTTTGACCATGGGGTACATCATTTATTTAATCTACTTAATCAGATACCTGAAGTACTTAGATGGCTTAGTACTGGGCAAGTGAGTTTAACTTTTGTTGTATTTTCGTACGCTACAATGCTGCTATTGTATTTATTACCTTTTAAGTGGTTGGCTCTATTACCTATTGCTGCAATTACGTTTAATTATTTTGTAAAAAATAAGCCTTTGTGGCAATTACATGTTTTTGATGTAGGCCACGGGTTAATGGTTTTAATTGAAAAAGATAAACACGCATTCGTTTATGATTTTGGACCCAGCTATTTTAATCGATACAGTCGTACAAGGAGTATTTTATTACCTTATATAAAAGCTAATAAATTAAACGTGGACACTGCCATTTTGAGTCACGAAGATAATGACCATGCTGGCGGGTTAAAGCATTTTATAGATGCAGGATATAAAACAACGCTTATGCAGTTTCACTCTAAAAGTATAAGTGATGCATGTGATGAAAAAAGTATAAATTTTCGAGGGTTAACAGTACAAACTTTTAGCAGTAGTAAGTTTAATAACGAAAATGATGATTCATGTGTAGTTAGGGTATTTAATCATAACCACAGTGTATTACTTACGGGTGATATATCTAAATTTCGAGAGGCTCTACTAGTTGCTTCAAAAAACCACTTGCAAAGTACTGTAATGTTGAGCCCACACCATGGGAGCGATACATCATCGAGCAGTGAATTTATTAATGCGGTAAAACCTCAATTTGTTATTCATTCAAGTGCTTACAAAGGTCAGTGGGAATTTCCAAAGCCTTCTGTAGTAACGCGCTATAAAGAGGCTGGCGCCAAACAATTTACAACAGGTAAACTTGGACAAATAACTGTTAAATTTTATTCACATGATTTGGTTATAGAAACAGCAAGAGAGCAGGAAAGTTATTGGTTTATCAAAGATTGACGTTTAGTTTTCTCTCATCGGAGGATACAATACAGGTTGTTACTGTATTTAGAGAGTGTTATGGATCAAAGTACTACACAAATATATAAACGTTTGATTTCTTACGTTGGCGATTACAAGACTGTCGCTATCGTCGCAATTATAGGCATGATTGGATATTCAGCAATGGACGCTTTATTTATTCAATTAATGAAGCCGTTTATTGATCAAGGCTTAAATCAACGTAATACAGAAGTTTTAAAGTACGCACCTTTTGTAGTAATAGCGTTAGTATTAGGGCGTGGTATTTTCAACTTTATGTCTTCTTATTGTTTAAGCTATGTAGGTTCACAAGTAGTTCGCTCTTTGCGCCAACAGTTATTTGAGCACATACTCCATTTACCTGTGTCCTTTCACGATAAAAACTCAACCGGTGATTTAATTTCAAAAATCACTTTTGACACAGAACAAGTTCAGCAAGCAATTACTAAAGCGTTACTTATAGTTGTACGCGAAGGGGCTTTTGTAGTCTTTTTACTGGGTGTAATGTTTTATACCAGTTGGAAGCTTTCACTAATATTTTTAGTCATCATTCCACTTGTAGCGGTAATAGTTGCTGTAGTATCTAAACGCTTTCGTCACATATCTAAAAATATTCAATCCGCTATGGGGCAGGTTACCCGTAGTTCTGAGCAAATGCTTAGCGGCCATAAAGTGATTCATGGATTTGGCGGGCAAGACCAAGAAGTAAAGCACTTTTCAAAGATCAATAACCATAACCGCCAGCAGCGAATTAAAATGGATGCGACAAAAGCGTTAAGCGTATCAATTATTCAAATTTTAGCAGCAAGTGCTATGGCCGTTATTTTATGGGCCGTATCGCTACCATCAATGATTGATACTATTACGTCTGGTGATTTTATGGCGCTTATTGCATCTATGATGATGTTACTTCGCCCACTTAAACAACTTGCTAACGTTAATAGTGATATGCAGCGTGGTATTTCTGCCGCGCAAAGTATTTTTTTAGTGTTAGATGAAGACATTGAAAAAGATACCGGCACCGTTTCAGTCGATAAAGTTAAAGGTTTAATTGAAGTTAAGAATGTAACTTTCAAGTACCCAACTAAAGATGAAGCCGTTTTAAACGATTTATCTTTAACAATTAAAGCTGGTGAAAATATAGCGTTAGTTGGTCGCTCAGGGTCTGGTAAATCAACTATTTCAAACTTGTTACCCCGCTATTATGATTTACAGCTACCAAGTGAAATTTTACTTGATGGTATTCCTCTACAAGATTATAAATTAACAGATTTACGCCGCCAATTTGCTTTAGTATCTCAGCAGGTGGTGCTGTTTAACGACACGATTGCAAATAACATTTGTTACGGTATTCAGCGAAATGTATCTGATAAAGAATTAGATCAAGTAGTTAAACAAGCCCATGTTTGGGAGTTTGTAAAAGATTTACCAGAGCAGCTTAATACAATGGTGGGTGAAAACGGTGTAATGCTTTCTGGTGGTCAACGCCAGCGAATAGCTATAGCTCGCGCAATTTTAAAAGATGCGCCAATTTTAATTTTAGATGAAGCTACATCTGCACTAGATACAGAATCTGAAAAATTAATTCAGCATGCGCTTGATACATTAATGAAAGATAAAACGTCTATTGTAATAGCACACAGGCTTTCTACTATTGAAAACAGTGACCGTATTTATGTAATTGATAATGGTCGTGTTATAGAAAGTGGTGACCATAATACCTTACTTGCTAATGACGGCACTTACTCAGCATTATGTAAAATGCAGTTTGGTGATCAGGCGTGAGTAAAATAGAACAAAGTTGGTTTAAACCATTTGGTCTAATCACGTTTTTGTTATTACCATTAAGTGCTTTGTTTTGGCTCATTTCGTCAATTCGCACAATTTTATACAGTTATAATTTATTAAGTGGTTTTGCATGTAAAACCCCCGTTATTGTTGTTGGGAATATTAGCGTAGGTGGGAATGGTAAAACCCCATTTGTGTTATGGCTGTATGAGCATTTAACTAAGCAAGGTTTATCGGTTGGTATTATAAGCAGAGGTTATGGAGGGCAATCTGATAGTTACCCGTTACTAGTAACTGACAACATAACTACGCTTCAAGCTGGCGATGAGCCCATACTTTTATATCATCGTTTAAAATGTCCGATTTCTGTAGGACCAAATCGTCAGCAAAACATTGCCCTATTAGAAGAAAAGTATAAGCTCGATGTCATCATCTCAGATGATGGAATGCAGCATTACAAAATGCCGCGTACTATTGAATGTTGCATTGTTGATAGTCAGCGCCGCTTTGGTAATGGCTTATTGATGCCAGCGGGGCCGCTACGTGAAACAACAAAGCGTTTAAATAGCGTAGATATTGTTATTGAAAACGGGGGTGATGCAAACAATAGCTATCAATTGCAAACGAGTGCTCTTTGCTCAGTTAATTCGGGTGGTGAAACTAAAAATAAAATAACCCAAGCACATGCAGTCAGTGCAATTGGTAATCCACAACGATTTGAAAACTCTCTTAAAGCACTGGGTATAAAGTTATTATCAACCCATCACTTTAGAGACCATTATGCTTACAGCGCTGATGATTTTGAGCAATTTGGTGAGCAGAGCATAGTAATGACTGAAAAGGATGCGGTAAAGTGCCGCTCTTTTGCTAAAGCTAACTGGTATTATTTACCAGTCGATGCAAAGCCTACAGATATTGTTATAGACAAATTAAATTTATTATTAAAAGAAAAAGGAATACTAAATGGCCTTTGATACAAAGTTACTTGAAATAATTGCTTGCCCAGTATGTAAGGGAAAATTACGTTTTGATAAAGATAATAATGAGTTAATTAGCACAGCAGCTAAACTTGCTTATCCCGTACAAGACGATATTCCAGTATTACTTGAAAATGAAGCCCGTGAGTTATCTTTAGAAGAGATTGAAAAGTGGAATTCGTAGTTATAATACCTGCTCGTTATGCATCTACACGCTTACCAGGTAAGCCTCTTGCTGACATATGCGGTAAGCCTATGGTGCAACACGTATATGAAAAAGCCTGCTTATCGGGTGCGAGCAAAGTTGTTATAGCAACCGATCATCAAAAAGTATTTGATGAAGTCAGTCGTTTTACGCGTGATGTTGTAATGACTAGTGAAGATCATCAATCGGGTACTGAGCGTTTAGCTGAAGTTGTTGATTCATTAAAACTTAATAGCGATACGATTGTAGTTAATGTTCAAGGTGATGAACCATTGCTAGCGCCAGAAAATGTATCTCAAGTGGCTTCACTTTTAAATGATTCAAGAGCACCAATGGCCACGCTTAGTGTTGCTATTGAAGAGCAAGATGAAGTGTTTAACCCAAATGCGGTTAAAGTGGTCAGTGACATAAATAAAAATGCATTGTACTTTTCACGAGCGAGCATTCCGTTTGATAGAAATGCAATGATGACAAAAGGTAGTGAGCTTCATTTAGCCCCTTTTCAGCGCCATGTGGGTATTTACGCTTACAGGGCTGGGTTTATTAAGCAATATATTGAATTGAGCACCTCTCCTTTAGAGGTTTTAGAGTCACTTGAGCAGTTACGTGTTTTATACCATGGTTTTAATATAAAAATAGAGCAAGCTCATGTTACGCCACATGCAGGCGTCGATACGCCTGAGGATTTAGAAAAAGTAATAGCCTATTTAAAAAGTAGCAATGCGTGAATGACCTTTTGTACACACCCTTGAATATTATTTTTACACATAGCGACTTTTATATATTCGAAAAGCCAGCAGGGCTAAATTTTCATTCTGAAGATGGCCCTGGCCTCGTTGTACTCGCTGAGCAGCAAACGGGCGAAAAGTTATTTGCTGTTCATCGCCTTGATAAAGTCACATCTGGACTCATTATTTTAGCGCGAAATAAAACATCTGCGGCTAAGTTTACAGCTTTGTTTACAAACCACGCTGTTGATAAATATTATCTTGCTGTTAGCGATGCTAAGCCTAAAAAAAAGCAAGGTTGGATAAAAGGAGATATGGCTAAATCTCGTCGTGGTATGTTTAAACTTCTTACTAGTAAAGTAAACCCTGCCATTACACGTTTTTATTCTTTAAGCTATAAAGCTGGTTATAGAGCTTATATTTTAAAGCCATATACAGGTAAAACACACCAGCTTAGAGTGGCATTAAAAAGTTTAAGTGCTCCCATATTAGGAGACACACTTTATGCGGGTTCAACTGCTCCGCGTACTTATTTACACGCATTTGCATTGAGTTTTGAATGGAAAAGTGAGTGTATGCAATTTACTTTATTCCCCGACGAAGGGGATGAATACAAAATATTAAATAAACATCAAGATTTTAAGGCTTGGCAGTCGCCATGGCAATTGGATTGGTAAATGAGTGAAAAAGTAACAGATATCCGTTTTGGCGGTATTAAACGTTTATATGGTAACCAGCAATTTGATTGGTTACAAGAGGCCCACTTTTGCGTTATTGGCATAGGTGGAGTAGGAAGTTGGACCGCTGAAGCTTTAGCGCGTACAGGTATCGGTAAAATCACACTTATCGATTTAGATGATATTTGCGCAACTAATATAAACAGACAAATTCACGCACTTAGCGGGACTGTAGGTCAAGCTAAAGTAGATGCGATGAAAACTCGCTGCGAACTGATTAATCCTGAGTGTGAAATTAACGTAATTGATGACTTCATTACTCTTGATAATATTCAAGAGCACATTCAAGGTTTTGACTATGTGATTGACTGTATAGATGCAGTGAAAGAAAAAGCCGCTTTAATTGCTCACTGTAAGCGTAATAAACTACCTATTATTACAACGGGTGGGGCAGGCGGGCAAACAGATCCTAGCCAAATTACTTTTGGTGATGTAGCAAAAACTACGCAAGACCCACTATTAGCTAAAGTACGTTACATATTACGTAAGCAATATAACTTTAGTACCAACCCAAAACGCAAATTCAATGTTGATTGTGTTTATTCTACAGAGCAGCTAGTCTATCCTGGAAGCGATGGTAGTGTTTGCCATGCAAAGCAAAGTGCAGATGGCAGTATGAATATGGATTGTAATAATGGTTTTGGCTCTGTAACTATGATTACAGGGAGTTTTGGTTTTTTTGTAGCAGCTAAAGCTATCCGAAAATACTTAGATAAAAAGCAGCGTTTGCAGGCTTAATACCAATCCGCTTAATTAAGTGAGCTATTTTGAGGTTGAAAAACGTGTTGATAGCTGGGGAAAATTTGCTATTTAGTTGTTCTCGGCAATTGCTCCTGCATTGCTCTACCTTCTGCATCTATGCAGTCGTAAATGAGAGTTTTTTAACGCAGGCAGTGACACGTTTAGCCTGGTAAAATGATTAAGTGTTATTGCGGATTGGTATAAATTTACTTAGCTTATTTTTTGTTGTGCCATGGTTTGAATTTTATTCACCATGGCTTTTATCCCATTACCACGCGATGCACTTAAGTGGCTAATAAGACCTAATTTATCAAATTCTTCGTACGCATTTATATTCACTACTTGCTCAGGTGTGAGTCCATTATATAACGCTAGAATAATCGCTAATAAGCCTTTTACAATGCGTGTATCTGAGTCGCCAATAACAACTAACGTATTTTCTTTTAAATCAAACTCAACGAACATCCACACCTTGCTTTCACAGCCGGGTACTAATGCATCCTCTGTTTTCAATACTTCAGGTAATGCGGGTAAAGTTTTACCTAATAGCATTATTTCACGGTACTTTTGCTGCCAGGCAGAGGCTTTTTCTATAGATTCGGTGACTTTTTTAAACGTATTTGTCATGAGTTATCCTAATTAATTCTATAAAAGTGACGTTTAATCTAATAAAGCGATACATTCTTTAAGCGAATTGATGAATATATCAACATCTTCATAGGTATTATAAAAACAAAAACTGGCTCTAAGCGTTCCATTAAGTCCTAAATGAGCCATAAGTGGCTGAGTACAATGGTGTCCAGCTCTCACTGCAACCCCATAACCGTCAAGTAATGTTGCCAAATCGTAAGGATGTTCATCTTTAAAATTAAAAGATAGCGTACCAATATTGTCAGATAGGTTGCTGTAAATTGTAATACCTTCAATGGTTACCAGTTGTTCAGCCGCATACTTAAATAATTCTTGTTCATACCTGTGTAACTCAGAGCTTTGTATAGCGTTTAAATAATCCAAAGCGGCAGAAAAACCCAATACGCCAGAAATATTAGGAGTACCAGTCTCAAATTTTGCAGGTGCCGGGCGATAAGTACTATGGGTAAGGTATACTTTATCTATCATCTCCCCACCAGTTTGATATACATCTAATGAGTTTAGCGCTTCATACTGCCCATAAAGTACACCTAAACCTGTAGGGCCAAGCATTTTATGGCTTGAGCAAACGTAAAAATCACAATTTAATTTACGCAAATCAGGCTTTAGATGCATTGCACCTTGGGCACCGTCTATTAAAACAAGTGAATCAACGTTCTTTGCAGCCGTAATAAGAGGCTCTAAATTGGTGATATTACCAAGCGTGTTAGATGCTTGTGTGATCGTTAGTAAGCTAGGTTTAGACTGTTTAATAAAATCACAGCATTGCTTAATATTTAATGTACCATCATGATTAACTGGAAGGGCTATTAATTTAGCCCCTGTTTGCTCACTAAGAACTTGCCACGGAACAATATTGGCGTGGTGTTCAAGGGCAGAGATGATAATAGTATCGTTTTTACTAAGACGGTTTCGCAGACCATTACTAACCAAATTTATTGCTTCAGTGGCTCCCTTAGTCCAAACGATTTCTTTACTTAATACATTGAAATACTTAGCTGTTTTATCACGAGCTTGTTCGTATAAAGTTGTTGCGTGTTCGCTTAATGTATGGCGTCCACGATGTACATTTGCATTTTGACTGGTATAAAACTCGTTTATTACGTCTATGACTGATTGGGGTTTCTGCGTGGTTGCTGCAGAGTCTAAATAAACAAGCTGATTATCATTTATTGACTGCTTTAAAGTAGGGAAATCATTTCTAATCTTATTAATATTAAATTCTAAAGCAGGCATAGCTCTTCAACATGGTCATTTTAAGGCAGGAATTGTAATGGGTTTATAATAATTCTCAAGTATTGATAATAAAAAAGGCCGCAAAAGCGGCCTTTTATACTAATGCACGCTAATTAGCGCTTATCAGTAGATACGAAGTCACGTTGAGTGTAACCCGTGTACATTTGACGAGGGCGGCTGATCTTGTGACCAGGTTGAGATAACATCTCATCCCAGTGAGTGATCCAACCAACAGTACGTGCCATTGCAAAGATTACAGTGAACATGCTTGTTGGAATACCAATCGCTTTTAAGATAATACCTGAGTAGAAATCTACGTTAGGGTATAGTTTTTTCTCAACAAAGTATGGGTCTTCAAGTGCTATTTGCTCAAGCTTCATTGCAATATCAAGAAGTGGATCTTGAATGTTAAGCTCAGCTAAAACTTCATGACACGTTTGGCGCATTACTGTAGCACGTGGATCGAAGTTTTTGTAAACACGGTGACCAAAGCCCATAAGACGGAACGGGTCAGCTTTGTCTTTAGCTTTTGCTACGTACTCATCAATACGATCAACAGAGCCAATTTCTTCTAACATGTTTAAACATGCTTCATTAGCGCCGCCGTGTGCAGGGCCCCAAAGTGAAGCAATACCAGCAGCAATACATGCGTATGGGTTAGCACCTGATGAACCTGCAAGACGTACTGTAGACGTTGATGCATTTTGTTCATGATCTGCATGAAGCATAAAGATTTTATCCATAGCTTTTGCAGTTACTGGGTTAACTTTATATTCTTCTGCAGGTACAGAGAACATCATATGCAAGAAGTTTTCTGCGTAGCTTAAATCATTACGTGGGTATACAAACGGTTGGCCGATATTTGTTTTATAAGCCATAGCTGCAATAGTAGGTAACTTAGCTACTAACTTAATTGCGCTTGTTTTACGTTGTTCAGCGTCAGTAATATCAAGGTCTTCATGATAAAAAGAAGATAGTGCGCCAACTACACCACATAGCATTGCCATTGGGTGAGCATCAAAGCGGAAACCTTGGAAGAAGTTAGCAATTTTCTCATCTAGCATTGTGCTGCGAGTAATTTGCTTAGCAAAAGCGTCGTATTGCTCTTGCGTTGGTAACTCACCATTTAATAGTAAGTAACAAAGCTCAATGTAGTTTGAATCTTCAGCTAATTGCTCAATTGGGTAACCACGGTGTAGTAGTACACCTTTACCACCATCGATGTAGGTGATTGCAGATTCACAAGAACCAGTCGACATGAAACCTGGGTCATAAGTAAAGTGACCATGTGAACCGAGTGTACGTACGTCGATTACATCTTGGCCAGCAGTGCCTTGATAAATTGGAAGTTCGATTGGATCTAGCCCATCAATCTGGACTGTGGCTTTTTTATCTGCCATCTATGTATCTCCTATTAAGATATCTATTCTGATTTTTAGATTTTAAAGTTCTGAAATCTGTTTTAAGCACATCTTCGCATTTTAACGTGAAAGAGGGGGTT
>JGI24527J20359_1000282_pt1 | contig 17686 bp, 14 predicted proteins | sample LinPmetageLP52_FD_20359 | JGI IMG/M metagenome (IMG submission 20359) | reverse complement strand
CAGGCGACGCAAAACCATTACTAGATGCAAGTGACATTAGCGAACTTGCTAAAATGGATATTATTGTTACTTGCCAAGGCGGTGACTACACCAATGCGGTATATCCAAAATTACGCGAGTCGGGTTGGGATGGTTACTGGATTGATGCAGCTTCAGCACTGCGTATGAGTGAAGACAGCATAATAGTGCTAGATCCCGTAAACAAAGATGTTATTGAACAAGGCTTAGAGCAAGGCGTTAAAACGTTTGTTGGCGGTAACTGTACAGTATCGCTAATGCTACTTGCACTAGGTGGTTTGTTTGAGCAAGACCTAATTGAATGGGTAAGCCCAATGACTTACCAAGCAGCCTCTGGTGCTGGTGCACGAAATATGAAAGAGCTTATTGCACAAATGGGCGCTATTCATGCGAGTGTTGCTGAGCAATTAGATAACCCAAGTTCTGCTATTTTAGAAATTGATAAAATAGTCAGTCAAACAATGGCGTCAAATGACTTACCACAAGACCAATTTGGTGTGCCACTAGCGGGCAGTTTAATCCCGTGGATTGACGTACCTATGCCAAGCGGTCAGTCTAAAGAAGAATGGAAAGCGCAAGTAGAAGCCAATAAAATTTTAGGCTCTTCTAAGCAACCAGTGCCAATTGATGGTTTATGTGTTCGTATTGGCGCTATGCGTTGTCATTCACAAGCGATGACCATTAAATTACGTGAAGATATTAGCGTAGAAAAAATTGAAGAAATTTTAGCGTCTCATAATGAGTGGGTTAAAGTTATTCCAAATGAGCGCGATATCAGTACTACTGACTTAACTCCAGTTAAAGTAACAGGTACGTTAAGCATTCCTGTTGGGCGTATTCGTAAATTAGCTATGGGACCAAAATACATTAGCGCATTTACAGTTGGCGATCAGCTTTTATGGGGCGCGGCAGAGCCACTTCGTCGTATGCTACGCATAATTGTAGACGGTGAATAATTTTTACATTTAAAAGTATGTATTTAAAAGGGGTTAGCGTATTGCTAACCCTTTTTTAGTTAAGCGGCACTGCATACGCTACTTTATTTTTGCCTTCGTGTTTTGCTATGTACAACGCTTTGTCGGCTAAATCTATGGCTTTATCTATTTGCGTAGTGGCACATTTAATACTTATAACCCCAAAGCTTGCCGTAACATCTATGCATTGTTGTTTATATTCAATGGGCTTGCTTGCAAGAGTAGTGCGTAGGGTATCGGCAAATTGCTTTGCTTTTAGTTCTGAATCTCTGGCTATGAGTATTACAAATTCTTCTCCGCCTATTCTGGCAAATATATCGTCTTTATTTAAACATGCCCTTACACGTTTAGTTGCTTGAATAAGGACCTCATCTCCACCAGCATGGCCGTATTCATCATTTATGTTTTTAAATGAGTCTATATCCCAATATATAAGCGATACATGTTGTTCGCAGCTTAATTGAGTTTCAAGTTTTTGCTGGCCTATTTCGTAAAAGCCGCGCCTGTTTACGCATTGTGTAAGTACATCGGTCATGGCTAGTTTTTGCATTTCTTGGGCTAAATCAGAAGCCATTATAAAAATAATAAATACCGCCATGCCTACATGCGCAGTAGGGACTGTAATAAAGTTAATGAGTATGTATAAATCTAAATAGGCCTGATTAACTTGAGCGCCTTGCATGAGTGCGATAGTCGCTGCAATAAATAAACATAATCCGCATACGGTATATGTTACAGCTGCACCAATTTCAGCAGGAAGCGATTTTGGTTTATGTTTTAGTATAATAATGGCATTTATAAAAAGCAGGATTATGTCGTAGTAAATGTATAACGACATATTCAAACCTACATGCACATTTACTGCTTTAAAGTAGTACACAGCAGCAAATGTAATAACAGCAAATGCTAACAAATAGTTCATATTAATAGGGCACCGTGTGCGTATGCAGTGCCCCCAAGTTCCCAGTAAAACCGATGCCATAGAAAAACTTACCGCAAGCATCCAATAAGTAACATCTGACTCAAAGTAGGGTTGCAATAAAATTGTACCCCATTGGCAGGCAGAGCACATAAATGCACTTGCCCAAAATAATGCATATAACTTTTTACCTAAGGTATACCACGCCATTAAAAATATAACAGACCAAACAATACTGGTAAGTAAAAGAGTAATTAAAATAAAAAAGATTGGGCTCATAGAGGTATGTTCTTGTGTGAGTTACTTTTTACTGTAGTTGAGGTTGCTTAGTAATTCGAGCAAAGTGTTGTTATTAAAGTGCGCTATTTGTAAAAATTTATGTATTACTTGTTTGTACCTAATACATTTATATTGCGTTTTCTGGTATAGCTTTTGCTTTTGTTATTCTATTACACCGTTTTTTACTCGGTTTAAGCTGTTTTGTGCGTATTTAGTTCACTTACGCCCGTAACATTTACTTATTCCGAGTAATTAGGCCCTACAACAAGGATATAAAATGGCTTTTACTTTTAAACATGCCCGAAATAAATGGTTTTCTGTTTTAGTTGCTACTGTTTTATTTTTAATTCTACTAAGAGCGGCAGCGCCTTATGCTGTTCAATATTATGTAAACCAGCAGCTTGAACAAACACAAGGAATAACAGGGCATGTTGGCGATGTGGATTTATATTTATACCGCGGTGCCTATGCAATTGACGATGTTGAAATTTACGCTGTAGATGCAACATCGGCCCCTAAACCGTTATTGGCGGTACAAACCCTTGATTTTTCTCTTGCTTGGTCTGCGCTTTTAAAGGGTAATTTAGTCACTAATATGGCCTTTTCTCGCCCAGAAATTGTTATATACGATAAAGACCCATCAACCACTGAGCAAAACCAACAAGTTAAAGACGAAACAACATGGGTTGGGCTTGCTAACGATTTAGTGCTTTTTTCAATCGATACCTTGCGTATTAATAACGGTAAAGTCTCGCTAGTTAATGCGATAAATGACGGTGAAAAACCCACGTATATTTCAAATATAAATGCTGAGATTAAAAATATAACCAATGCCCAAAACCTGTCTAAAACGTTAGTTACCAGTTTAAATGTAGAAGGCGCTTTAATGGGAGAGGCTGCTCTTTCATTAAACGGGAAGTTAGACCCTTTTAGTGAACAGGCTAATTTTGATTTTAATGTTGAGGTGCAGCGCTTTTCGGTTAAAAATCTAGAAACTGTTTTTAAAGTGTATACCCCATTTGATATTGAAGCCGGTGGTATTGATGGTGCAATGGAGCTAGCTGCTAATAACAATAACTTAAATGGTTATGTAAAAGCTGGTGTGCACAATTTAAGTGTTTTTTCGTGGCGCGAAGATATTGAAAAAGATGACGACGGCCTATTTACCGCTATTTTTGAAGGCAGTATAGATTTACTTAGCTCGCTATTAGAAAACGATGATTCTAAGCTGGTGGCTGCACGCATTCCTATTGAAGGACAGTTAGATAATGCCGACGTTTCTACTTTTCAGGCGGTGGTATCGGTTTTAAAAAATGCGTTTTTTGATGCGTTTAAAATGAAAGTCGATAATGTTATCTCTTTTGAAGATACTGATAACAAACCTAATAACGAGGGAAATTAAAGCGTTTTGGTAATTTTAGTCTAATTAGACCTTTAAACGGCACCCACTTTTTAAACTGTAAGTGGGTGCTTTAGTACGCTTACTAGATTAGTTTTTGCGGTTACTCAATAGCGTTTTAAGCTCTGCAATTTGAGCTTGTAGTTCATTTACTTGCCCTTGCGTTGCGGGTAGCGAGTTACTATCTGCAAGTTCTTCACGGGCATTGCGATGTTCCTCGCCCATTACTTCTAAAATAGCGCCTACCATCATATTTAAAAACACAAACGCAGTTAAAAATATGAATGTAAGGTAAAAAATCCAGCTCAGCTCATAAACTGCCATGGTCTCGTACATTATGTCGGTCCAATCTTCAAAGGTTGCTATTCTAAACAGCGTAAGCATTGAAATTGACACATCTTTCCAAAGCACGGGGTTAATATCAGCAAACATCATGCTGCCCATGGCCGCGTAAATATAAAAAATAACAAACATTAGCAGCGCTATATAGCCCATTTGCGGAATGGCTTTGAGTAAGGAATTAACTAATAAACGTAGCTCAGGGATCATAGAGACTAAACGCAGCACCCTAAATATACGCAGTAACCTTGCAAGCAATACAGCCGAACCAGCTGCAGGGTATAAGCTACCGAGTACAATTATGGTATCGAATATATTCCATCCCTTCGAAAAAAAGTCTTTTATTCCTTTACTTGCTATAAAGCGAATAATTAACTCAACTAAAAAGAATGCGGTGATCCCTACATCCATCCAGTTAAGGGCAAATTCTACAGTTGGGTGAAGTGAGTAAGTGTGAGCACCGACGGTAAGGGCAGAAACAACAATAACAGCAATAACAAACGATTGAAATATCTTGCTTTTGTCTATACGCTGAAACAACTTTTGTAACTGCGACATCATAATTATGAATCCTATGCAAAGTAAGGTTTTATGGCGCTAATATACAATATTATTATTGGTGTGTTTATCTTTCGTTATTAAATTTACATTAGCTGTTTGCTATTTAATCACGGTATTCGTTATTTATATTATAACTTGCCTTAAATAGAACAAATTTGACAATCGAAGGTCTTATCTTTTGATACATAAAATACTTTAAACAATAACAGTGTAAGGAATTTCAATGCTAATTAGCACGTTTACTAAAAGTGCATTAATAGTTTTAGGGCTCTCACTCCTTGGCGGCTGTAGCTCTGATGCGCGCTTTCACGAAATACAATCGGCACGCCTTGATGAATGTAATTACAAAGCCGATAAAGAGTATTACGAATGTCTTGAAAACCAAGATAAAAACTTTGAAGAATACAAAAAGCAGCAAAGCGAGCAAACTAAATAAACCATGACCAAAACACAAAAACTCCGCGATAAAAAAATTAGACACGCGCTTACCACCGCATGCGAAAGCATTAAACACTCGTACCCAGGTTTTGCTTATTTAACCCATACAATTGATTTTAAAAACGAAACAAAGTCATTAAAAGTGAAGTGTTATTTTGAAGATGACACGGCATACCACGAGAGCGAAACTCACTTTACTCAGATCATTAATATTATTACAGCAGAGCTTGGTAAAATAAACTTACCTATAGCGGCTAAGCAAATATCGTTTTTAGTTGATTAACATTGGTTTGCCTTACTATGGGCGCTATAATTGCTAAAACTATTTTTAGGATTTAAACGATGGCTGTTCCTACGCGTTCGCAAATTACACCAGGCACAACAGTAAATATTGTATTAAAAGAAGATCAACGCAGTGGCACTTTAACTGAGGGGATTGTTGAGCGGTTACTAACTAAATCACCCAATCACCCACATGGTATAAAAGTACGCCTAGAAGATGGTCAAGTTGGACGAGTAAAAGAGATTTTATAATGACAGCGTTAACAGAGCAGGCTTTTTGGGATTTAGTAACCGCACCCGACTTAGGGCTTGATCCAGAAAGTGTAAGCGAAAATTTAAAAGCTAAACTAAGCGATTTAACTGACGAGCAGCTTATTGCCTTTGACAAATTTTTTGGTATTAACATGCGAAAATGTTTTACCTGGGATTTATTTGGCGCGGCATTTGTAATGGCGGGCTGTAACGACGAATACGGCTTTAGTGAATTTAGATGCTGGCTTATTTCTCGCGGACAAACAGTATTTAACAATGCTTTAACTAATGCCGACTCATTAGCACAGTGTTCACCGGTATATTATTTAAACGAGCAACCTTATCCTTATATTGACGAGTACGATTTAATTGCGGGTTTACTCTACGAAGAACGAAACGATGACGAGCTGCCGTTTGTTCCATCAGGTGAGCAACCAGCGGGTAAGCGCTTTAAAGACAAACCTAAATTTTTAAAACAAAGCTACCCACAGTTATTTCAAAAATATTGGCAGTAATTTCAGCAATCTTTTTGTGCCAAGGTGGTTGTATTTGAGTATACCATCTTGGCTTTTAGCTTCACATTTGTTCACAATCGAACCCATTTACTCATCTTTTCAAATGACTCTATGTTAATAAATATGTTATATTTCCGTGTTTTTAAATGAATAAGCACTGAATAACAACAATATACGACATAGGAATGTTATGTATAAAACACTCTCATCAGGATTGATTGCGTTTTGCTTTATAAACTCGCTCAGTTCACATGCGGCGGTTTCGCAGCGTGTTAATAAATCATCCGCATCAGAAATTAACTCGCTTTTAAATCATAATGTAGCATTAGCCAGCAAAGCATCTGCGGGTTCTTACTTTATAGAAGTAGAATCTTCTGGGTCTGTTTCTGCTAAGCAAACTAGTTTATCAAAAAAAATGCAGCAGCATTTTGCAGGTGTGCCTATTTGGGGCCAGCAAATTACAGTGCAGTCTAGCAATCAACATATTAGTGGTTTTTTTGCTAAAAATATTAGCCTCAAATCTTTAAACAACACAGCTAATAGCCAGTTTGATGAATACTCTGCTGTTAATGCACTTTTAATTAAAGCTAAGCTTGTTGATTCAACCTCTTATAAAGTTATCAATAACCAACGTTATATTTATATTGATAACGGAGCAGCACATTTTGTTCGCTTAATTGAGTTAGATGTCACTGAAAATGGTGTAGAAAAAAAACCAATAGGCTTGGTAAGCGAATCTGATTACCGTGTATTTAAGCTGTGGAATAATATTCACAGTGCGCATGGCACGGGGCCTGGTGGTAATACAAAAACAGGCCAGTACGAATACGGTACAGACACCGAAGCGTTGGATATAACGCAGCGTGATGGGATGTGTTTTTTAGAAAACGATAAAGTTAAAACTGTTACGATGGAGTCTGGCTTTGAGCCAAGTGAAGCGTACTCTTTTGCCTGTGATCGCAATACACATAAAGAGGTGAATGGGGCATTTTCTCCTTTAAATGATGCGCATGCATTTGGTACGGCCGTATTTGATATGTATCAACAATGGTACAACACGGCGCCACTTACTTTTCAATTATTAATGCGTGTCCACAGCGGTAACAATTGGGAAAATGCCACATGGAATGGTCAGGCAATGACTTTTGGTGATGGTGCCGATAATTTTTATCCATTGGTATCCCTTGATATTGTTTCTCATGAAGTCAGCCATGGTTTTACCAGTCAAAATTCTAATTTAATATATTCAGATCAATCGGGTGGTATTAACGAGTCTTTCTCTGATATGGCTGGTGAAACAGCTGAATATTTTTTACGTGGAGAGACTGATTGGCTATCTGGCGCTGATATTTCTAAAATAGACCCTGCACTTCGTTACTTTGAAACGCCGTCACTAGATGGACTTTCAATTGACAGAGCGAGCGATTATTACTCAGGCATGGATGTTCATTTTAGTAGCGGTGTTTTTAATCGCGCTTTCTTTTTACTTTCGAATACTACTGGATGGGATCCTAAAAAAGCGTTTGAAATAATGCTTTTTGCTAATCAAAATTATTGGGTTAACTCTAGTGACTTTATTGATGGTGCCTGTGGCGCTATAAACTCTGCCATTGACCTAAGATACAGTGCAAACGATGTAATCTCAGCATTCAATGAAGTAGGTGTTACCTGCGATAACATCCAGTTTATCGATGCTGATACTGATTTAATGGATGATAACTGGGAACTCCTTTACGGATTAGACCCAAGCGATGCCGCTGATGCTGCACTTGATTTAGACCAAGATGGTTTAACTAATCTTGAGGAGTACACAGCTAATACTTTACCAAATTCAGCAGATACCGACTCAGATGATTTATCAGACTACGATGAAATAAATGTATATCTTACTGAGCCTAATAATGCAGACTCTGACTCTGACCGCATGCCTGATGGCTGGGAAGTTTCGTTTTCATTAAACCCATTAAATGCAGATGATGCTCAACTTGATTTAGACTCAGACACATGGAGTAATGTAATCGAGTTTTTTGGTAACAGTGACCCTTCAGACGCAAGCTCTGAGCCGGCCGTTTTTCCTGAAACAACCTTTGACTTCGATGATGCAGCTGTTCCAGATTTGCTTATTTCGTCAAATTTACAAACGCCTTGGGTAACAACTCAAATTAATGAAGATTCTGGCTTTGTGTTGACTAATAACGACATTACAGACAACCAATCAACCAGTGTTGAGTTTAGCTTTTTAAATAGCGAGCAAGGCTATGTAAACTTTAACTACGCATTAGACACAGAAGTTGGTTATGACTATTTTACTGTTTATATTAATGGTTCAGTTGTTTTAGATGAGTCAGGCATAAGCCAGTGGAAAGCGGCGTCTTTCCAAGTTCCTGCTGGGCTAAATACTGTTAAGTTTACTTATTCTAAAGATATGTCCGTTTCTACTCCTGCTGATGCTGTATATATAGATAATTTATATATAGGGCCTAATTTTCCTGATGCAGATAACGACGGTATGTCTGATTCTTGGGAATTACTGTACAACCTTGATATGACTAACAGTGAAGATGCTTCACTTGATGCTGACAACGATGGCCTATCTAATCTTTTAGAGTTTTTAAATGCTGGTTTACCAAACAACTCAGACACCGATGGCGATACTATCCCTGATGGCTGGGAGTATAATAATAGTTTAGATTTAACCAACTCTTCAGATGCATCAGAAGATGCGGACAGTGATGGCTTTTCAAACTTAACAGAGTACTTGGCAAACACTGACCCGCAGTCTAATACCTCTTTCCCTGTTGCTTTAAATCTTACGACCTCTTTTGAAGGCTCTGCACTACCTAGTTGGATGGTTGAAACAGAAGGTTCTAGTGCTCCTTGGTTTATTACAGATGGCTTTTCGACTGACGGTGTGCAAAGTATTCGTTCAGGTATTATCAACGACTCACAGTTTAGCAGCTTCACCGTAACAGGTTTATTTGAAGAGAGTGTATTAGCATTCGATTATAAAATTGAATCAGAGTCTTGCTGCGATTTTTTAAGTATTACTATTGATGGACAACCCGTTTTTGAGCGTAATGACCGAGGTAATTCAAATACCACAGAAGCAACGTCTATTGTGCTTAACCTAAGCGAAGGGCTTCATAATATTGAATTTAAATATTATAAAGACGGTTATGCTTCATCGGGTGCTGATACTGTATGGCTTGATAACTTTGCTTTATTTTCTCCAACTGATTTAACAGATACTGATAACGATCAACTGCCAGATTACTGGGAATTAGTTAATGGATTAAATCGCCTTGATGCAAGTGATGCTGCATCTGATGCTGATACTGACGGTCTTTCAGCTCTAGAAGAATTTAACCTAGGAACAAATCCAACCTCAGCAGATACAGATGGTGATGAACTAAGTGATGGCTATGAGGTAAGTAATGATCTTTTACCTTTAGATGCTGCAGATGCTAATTTAGATTACGATGAAGATGGTTATACAAATATTCAGGAGTTTTACTCTCAGAGTCTAGCTAACGATGCTACATCATTAGTGCAATCTTTCACGCAATTAAATGAAAGCTTTGAAGATGGCCTTCTTCCGGCTAAGTTTACCGAGCTTGCTGTTAACTCTTGGGGTTGGCAAGCTAATTCAAGTTGGTCAACTTTGGGCGATGCAAGCCTTAGCTTAGCATTAACGCCTACTAGCAAGGTTGGGGGGTTTGCCATTGCGGGGTTATTTGAAGCCGGTTTTATTAATTTAGACTATTTGGTTTATGACTCTCCAGCGCTGCAAATAAGCTTAAATGGTAGCCCTATAGATGTAAATCGTGGTAGCCAGTCTCGTTTATTGTTACCGGTAGATGATGGTTTTAACATTATTAAAGTTAAATATGAGGACTTATACCTTCAGCAGCAACCGTTATCAGTTGATAACATTACCTGGTCTGCAGATATAGACCTCACCAGCGACTATGATTCGGACGGTATTCCTGATTTTTGGGAAGTTGAATATGGGCTAAATGCTTTAGAACCCTACGACGCTAATTATGACGCCGACTATGATGGTTTGACTAATTTACAAGAGTATCAACTTTCGGGTAATCCGCTTAGCTCAGATTCAGATGGTGATGGTGTTCAAGACAGTGAAGATAGCCACCCAGATGATGCAAGCCGCGGTGAAAATAGTCCGCCTGAGTTTATATCGAGTCTTGAGCCGATTACGCTTGAAGCGACTTCACAAATTACTAATATTACCCGTCTATATATTCCAGAGGCTAGAGATAACGGTCATTTAGAGCCTCAAGTATACACAAGCTCAGGGTCTTACTTGCCCCTTGGCGAGCACCAGATTACATGGATTGCACGAGATAATGTTGGTAACGAAACATCGGCGATACAAACAGTCACACTTGTTGATACAACTGCCCCGATTATCCAGCCGTATACTTTTAATGTTTATGGCAACACGATCACGGCTATAAAAAATGCACTTTTAGATAGTCGTGTTATTTACGATAGTGTTTCAGCTATAACGCTTCTGGAAATTGATGATAGCTTTGTATTTAGAACGGGCGATGTATCTATTCCTGTATCTGCTGTTGATGAAGCTGGAAATCATGTATCAGGCGACGTAAGGGCTATGATTTTCCCTGAAATCAGTATTCAGCCTACTACGTATGTGTATCAAAATGGTAATGTGCTTGTAGATGTTTTTATTAGCGGCGCTAACCCATACGGTTACTCTAGCTTTCATTTACAAGCTAATAATAGCACCCAGTATTTTACTACTAATCAGTATGGACCTATTAAGCTTGAGTTAGAGCGAGAATTTGTAGGTAGCGCAGCAAGTATTAGTGTTCTATCTAATGGTAATGCGTTTATAGACAAAAATGATAACAGCCAGCTAGTGTACTTAAGTGAAGCGGCACAGGCGCAGTTTATTACTGATTTTTATCAAAATGGTAAAGCAGTTAATAAAACTATTCAGCGTTCTTTACCTGACTTTAATGCCACCATTAAGTTAGTAAATTTACCGAGTACAGGTAGTGATGTATCACTTGAGCTTATTGGCCCCACAGGTGTTGATTTTTACATTTATAAAACAGCTGATTCACAGTGGGATGTTTCATTTAGCGCAAATCTTTCTGAGCAAACCAATAATATAGATTTAACTTTACGTGTAAAACAAGGTGATGAACTACTAGCAACTAAGCAAACTAGTTTACGTATTGTTGATAGCGTTATATTTGATGACCCTGAGCTAGATACTGATGGCGACGGTATACCTGATATTGAGGAAGGGGTAGGTGATAGTGATAAAGATGGTATTGCTGATTACCTAGATAGCACTTCTACTACTAATACAGCTATCTTAGCTTCAGGTGATAGTGCTCACAGTATTGATGAGTTTAATCACTTAGCTGTAGGTAGCATTAAAGAGGCTCTAGCAGCGGGTTATATTGCTGATATGTCTATTTCTGAACAAGCGCTTAGCACTTATTTCTCAGATTTAGATATAATAGAACCTCACTTCCAAGCTAAAAGTGATGTAATTAACGTTCGTGTTACGTTATCTAATTCATCAAGCACCGCAGAAATTGCACTACCTGAGTATGTAAATGCAATTTTAAGCTCAGATATGCAAGTAAGAGTACTAACCGCTGCTGGTTGGCAGTCGGCCACTGTATTATCAGGTAATGTATATGAGCAAGTGTGTTCACGCTGCTTTAGCTTTGCAATCGCAGATGGTAGCGCATTCGACCTTGATGGAGAGGTTAATGGGGTTATTGAAGTTGTGGCAAAACTAGCGCAGGAGAGTCTAAATCAGGCGCCAGTATTAGATGTTGATATGCCGGCCACAATAGAAGAGCTTGCTACTATTGAGCTTGATGCGTCTGCTTCTACTGACCCAGATGGAGATACGTTATCTTACGAGTGGCGTGTTGATCATCCTCAGTTATCTATTGCAGCTGAAGATACACAAGGTAAAGCCGTGCTTAGCGTTGGTGAATTTGAACAAACTGTTGATGCAAATGTTACTTTGGTAATATCTGATGGGTATGAGCAGTTTACTGAAGTATTTACAGTTACTTTTTTACATGTAAATCAATTGCCGAGTGTAGAGCTAAGTACATCTTCTGTTTCGGTTGAAGAAGCTAAGCAAGTTACTGTTACGGCCTCTGCAAGTGATAAAGAGTCATCTGAGCTTACGTTTAAGTGGGTTCAAACAATGGGAATTGAAGTTGCTATTGATGATGTTGACTCTAACACCCTTAAGTTTACAGCGCCGAGTGTTTCTCAAACTACAGAGTTAGGCTTTAAACTTGTTGTATCAGATGGTGAAGGTGAGACTGAGCAAAGTTTAACTGTTACCGTTACTAATGTAGCAAGTACAGCTTCTTCAAGTCGTGAAGATAGCAGTGGCGGTGGTGGCTCATTAGCTTTCATGTTATTACTTTTAACATGTGCTGTAGCTTACAGACGAGCACTTATTTTTAAGTAGCGCTATAATTAAATATATTTTTTATATAACCAAAAGCCTCTTGATTTGATCAAGGGGCTTTTTGTTTTATGAACTAAATGTATTTTAAGTGAGTATAGGTAGGAGTGTGTTATGCTATTTTTACTAGTAATGAGTTGGAATTTTAATGAGTTATCGTAAAGTTTTATTATGTTTAAGCTGTTTATTTCTAAGCAATGTACTTTTTGCTAAAACTGCTACGCCAAGTAATAAGAGCCGTTTTATTCCTTTATTAAAAACAAAGCTAGGCGATTATAAGGTGGTTTCAGCAAGCTCTTCGCTTTGTGTTGATAGTCAATTGAGTTTAATAAACCCAGTGTATCCCGATGCCGGTTTTAAATTAGGTTCGCAAATAGTATTTGAAAGCCTGCATAACGGCACACGTACAACTAAAAAACCTGACTTTTGCTTTGTAACCAGCTCGTTTAAGTATAAAAGTGACGGTGTAGATAACAGCCTAAGAATGAGTCGCTGTGTTGATCCCGTTAACGAAAAAACCATTAGGCAAAGTATAGAATTTGTGAGCCCTACCACCGTTAAATACACCCTTAACGATCCTCAAGTACAATGCACCTTTGAAAAACAAGCCGATTAAACACAGTGTTTAACTTACAAAGGCAATATCGCGCTTATTCATAACAGTAAATTTTAGGTATATCGTGCCAGCGAGTCGTGTACTGGGGCGATAAATAATCGCGGTTCATGTGCCAGCGGTTGTTTAATTTACTGCTAGCAAGGCTTAGCATGCCTTTTCCGTATCGGTTATTTATTGTATCTAAGCACTGCATTAATTTGGGGTTATCGGCACTTTTGTTAAATAAATCGCTTTGCTGATACTGCACCGAGGTAAGCTCTAAAGCGCCTACGCCACACTTATAAAACCGAACACCTGGCTGATAAATATTATTAAACACCTCAGAGACTGCATTTGCCATTACGCAAGTATCGTTAGTGGGGGTTGCAAACTTATACATAAACGACTTTTTACAATAGCGGTCTTCGTGTTTACCGCTTGCGGCAAATATATAAAGTTGTTTTGTTAGTGAGCGTTGCGCCCGTAATTTACTGGCAACGGTAGTAACATGGTTCATAAGAGCGGTTTTTAATGCGCTAGGCTCGTATATTCGCTCGCCAAAACTACGGGTAGAATAAATTTCTCGTTTATCTTGGCGTACATCGTCCCAGGTTAAACACGCTACACCGTTAAGCTCGCTTACTGTACGCTCTACAACCACACTAAATGCACGGCGCATTGTTTTAGGGCTTTGCTGTGCAAGTTCCCACGCTGTGTTTATGTTCATTATTTTAAGCTTTTTAGCTAAGCGCTTGCCTATACCCCATACATCTTCGCAGCTCATTCTTTGTAAAATGGCTTGGCGGCTTTGCTCGTTATCTATAACGGCTACACCGTCAAATCCGCTTAGCTTTTTAGCTGCGTGGTTAGCCGCTTTGGCAAGGGTAGGCGTTGGGCCAAAACCTACGCCTACGGGCAGTTTTGCTTCTCGCCATACGGTACGCCTCATTACATGACCGTATTCGTGCCAGTTTTTAATCAGTGGCGTGTAGCCATTAAAGTGTAAAAACGACTCATCAATACTGTATATGTATTGTGTGTCGCAAAAGCGGCCAATTATGTTCATCATTTTGGCGCTTAAATCGGCATATAGTTCGTAATTGCTTGAGCGTACAACCACGTTGTTTTGCTCAAGCAAATGCTTAACTTTAAAATAAGGACCAAATTTAGGAATGTTTAACTGCCTAGCAATAGGGCACACAGCACATACGCAGCCGTCGTTATTAGTAAGTACAACAACAGGTTTGGAGCGAATGGAAGGGTCGAATACTTTTTCGGCGCTTGCATAAAATGAAACAGCATCCACTAAGGCGTACATTTTAAAAGCTCTGGAGTTTGCCTGTGCATTCGTACAGAAAGCGTTACTACGCCCTCTAACTGAAACTCATCTGCTGGGGTGAGTTGTACAGGCTTATGTAAGGGCGATGCCGACAGCAGCCTTGCATTCGTTTTATCAAGTAACTTACAAACAAACAGGCCATTTAAATTGGCAACAATAACATCGCCATTATCGGCTTGCTCTGCACGGTCTACTACAAGTAGGTCGCCTTCAAAAATACCTACCTCTTGCATAGAGTTACCCGATGCAATGCCAATAAATGTGGCATCTGGGTGCTTTATTAATAGCTCATCAAGAGAAACACCTAGCTCGGTATATTGCGCCGCGGGCGATTCAAACCCACACACACCGGCTTCTATATAAACAGGAATAACAAACATAACACAACCTAAAACGCATATACTGTATAAGTGTACAGTATATGCGTTTTGTATGAGTTATGCCAAGAAATGAAAGGCGATCAATCCATGTTTTTGATCATTTGTTGTGCTGTATTTAAAAAGTCTTTGATTTGTTGAGGGTTTAAATTTTTGCACATTTGATCATTTATTTGCTGCTCAGACGCTAATAATTTATCAAACAATGTATTGCCTTGCTCAGTGAGCGATAAAATAAAACAGCGTTTGTCGTGCTCACTTGCTTGCTTATTAATAAGGTTTAACGCAATAAGATCTTTAACTAACCGTGCTATTTGTGCTTTATCGCGCTGTGTTCTAGTAACTATATCGTTAGCTGTGCAATTACTTGTACCAGCAATTATATGTATACAGCGTACGTGCATAGCGTTAATACCCAGCTCTTTGGCGTTAATGGCCTCGCGGATTGTTACACGGTAATTTTGCATGAGTTCAAACAAGGTATTTGATAAAGGCGTGTTCATAGGGTTCTCAATATGGTTGACAATGTCAATTAATTTGCTATAGTTGATTTTATCAACCTTTGCATGAGTTCAAACAAGGTATTTGATAAAGGCGTGTTCATAGGGTTCTCAATATGGTTGACAATGTCAATTAATTTGCTATAGTTGATTTTATCAACCAATGGGGCGTTGTGCAATGCTTGCTGTAAAAAGCAGTTAACTATTTTGTAAACGAGGTGATTTTAAATGGGTAAACAAGTTCGCAAAGCTAAAGTATTAAGCACTGAGCAAATTACACCGCACTTACAGCGTATTATTGTAGGCTCAGACGATTTTGCAGATATAACCTGTGCGCACATTGGTAATTATGTAAAAGTGCTTATTCCACAAAATGGCGTTGCCGATTTAAATTTAAAAACGGCATGCATGCGCTCATACACAATACAGCATGTAAATGAGCAAAGCGGCGCACTAACGCTCGATTTTGTAATTAATATGCACCAAGGCCCAGCAACCCATTGGGCTAAAATTGCACAAGTAGGGGATGAGCTAGGTATAGCAGGTCCAGGCCCTAAAAAGCTCGATAATTACCAGCATTCACATTATGTATTACTTGGCGATTTAACATCGGTAAATGCTATTAAAGGCTATGTACAAACGCTTCCTTTGTTTTCAAAAATTGATGCGTTTATACATGCCCCAACAAAGCAAGACATTATTGATTTAGACACCACACGCAACATTAATTGGATAGTTACCAATAACGCCGATGAAGAAATGCTCAATGCAATTAAAACTATTGAGCTAACAGAGCAGCCACCTATTGTGTTTATGGCGCTAGAGGCCGGTTTGGTACGTAAAGCTAAAGCCGTGTTTAGCGAGCACTTTAACATACCGCGTTGTAATATAGTGTCATCAGGTTACTGGAAAAAAGGCGTTGATTCTGAAGGTTATAAAAAGCAGCGCCAACAAAATGCTGAGCTTGCTTGAATACCTTAGAGCAAAATAACATATACCTATTTTGCTTTTATGTTTACCCTTAGCTTGAATTGATTTAATAGCAGTCCCATTTAAGTGTTTTATGCTGATAATGAACTCATTATTAGTATGCATTTTTAGGAGCTGCTATTTTGTTATCTTCCATTCCTTTTTCGTTATTAGAGCTTGCCCCCATGATTAAAGGGGACAGCGTTACTAACACTCTTCATAAAAGTACTAAATACGCCCAACGTGCAGATGATCTTGGCTTTAACCGTTTTTGGCTTGCTGAGCATCATAATATGCCAGGTATAATTTGTGCGGCCACTTCAATTTTGGTTGGTCACATTGCAGGTAATACCAAAAAGATACGCGTTGGGTCAGGCGGTATTATGCTGCCAAACCACTCCCCATTAGTTGTTGCTGAACAATTTGGTACATTAGAGAGCTTATATCCAGGGCGAATAGATTTAGGGCTAGGGCGTGCCCCAGGTAGCGATCCTGTAACGAGTCGTGCATTAAACAACGATATGAGCCGCGCAGAAAATTTCCCAGGTGAGGTAACTGAACTGCAAACATTGTTAGGTCCTTACAATGGTACGCATCCTATACGTGCTATACCGGGGGAGGACACAAACGTTCCGATTTGGTTATTAGGCTCGAGTTTATTTAGCGCGCAACTAGCGGCGCAAAAAGGGTTACCGTACGTATTTGCAGGGCATTTTGCACCGCGCTTTGTACACGATGCAATAGCGTTGTATAAGCGCGAATTTAAAGCATCAAGCGTACTTGATAAGCCATACGTAATGCTTGCACTGCCTTTAGTGGCTGCAGATACCGACGATGAAGCGCAATATTTATCGACTACTTCTAAGCAACGTGTACTCGAACTTATACGCGGTAATGAGCTGTGGCTAAAACCGCCTGTTGAAAGCATGGACGGGTTGTGGAGCGAACAAGAACGCGCTCATGTAGAGAACTTTTTAAGTCTAAGCGTAGTAGGCGGACATGTAAGTATTAAACACAAGTTAGAGATGATAGCTAAACAGCTAGAAGTGGATGAGTTTATATTTACCAATGATGTATTCGATAGTGAAAAACGCCACCGTGCACTCGAAATTTTAATGGAAATAAAACACTAAAATATAGTTAGTTAAGCAAGCGTACACTCTGGGCTTGTTAATATACAGACATCATCAAAAGTTAAACTTTTTTAACTCATTTTATTAACTTTAAGTGATGTCTGTATTTGTTATTTAAATATTCAAAGTAAATTTGATTGCTATTTTTAGTAAATATTTTGCTTTATATACCGTTCTGTTTTTTCAATTGAACTGATTTAAACAATCAATTTTAAGATATCACTTTTGTTTTTTATAATGTAGCTATTAAACCAGACATCATAAAATTAAAGGCAGGTACACCGTGAACTCTCTAAACACC
>JGI24527J20359_1000257_pt1 | contig 19434 bp, 18 predicted proteins | sample LinPmetageLP52_FD_20359 | JGI IMG/M metagenome (IMG submission 20359) | reverse complement strand
AATATTGCGCAACTGGGCTTTGACTGGATTGTATCGGCTATTATATTGGTAGCTGTGTATTTTTATGCTCATTACTTTTTTGCCAGTACCACAGCACATATCACTGCTATGTTTGCCGCATTTTACGCCGCAGGTTTAGCGCTTGGCGCTCCTCCTTTATTTTTAGGCTTACTGTTAGCTGGCGCTTCATCACTCATGATGTCGTTAACGCATTACGCAACTGGCACATCACCCATAGTGTTTGGCTCAGGCTATGTATCGTTAAAAGACTGGTGGGTAATGGGCCTTATAATGAGCGTTATTAATTTAAGTGTATGGGGAATTATTGGCGGGCTTTGGTGGAAAGCACTTGGGTATTGGTAGTATTGCCTTTGTTAGTTTGGCTTGCACATTTAATACTGCGCACTTATTTTGATTCGTTCTACAAATATAAACATTGAGGCTGTTGCAAGGGAGCACTATGGTTTTTAAATTTATAAAGGCAGCATATTCAGACCGAGACTACTTATTAAGCCTCAGAAAACTGACTATGGTTGAACACTTAGAAAATGCCGGGTTATTTTTAACTGAGCAACAGCATAATGAAAGGGTTGATGAGCAATACGATTGCTCTCATCTCATACAGTTTAATGGTGATATTTTAGGTACGTTAAAGTACAAAATATGGGGTAGCCACATTGAAATAATGCAATTGCAAATACACCCCAACCATCAAAATAAAGGCTACGGCAGAGGCGTTATTGAGCAAGTAATTAAAACTGCAAAGTTAAAGCCTATCAAACTAACAGTACTTAAAAACAACCCTGCTAAAGCACTTTATACTCGACTAGGCTTTAAGATCACTGAGGAAGATAACTATGAGTACCATATGCAAACCCAGCCTATAAATAACTAAGAGCTACTCTCTTTGATCTTTAAAATCTTTTTTTCTGAAAATGGTTAGGTGCCAGCCCCATTTAAGCGAGCCTAATCTTAAAAATACAGTGGTAAAAAGTGAGCCTAAAATACACCAAATGTAATCGACTTCTATGGTAAACAGCGCAGCATAAACTAGGCCGCCTACTAAACAGGCTGAAGCATAGGGCTCGTTTCGCATAACTGAAGGTACTTCGCGGCAAATTACGTCTCGTATTAGGCCGCCAAAAATCCCTGTGGTGATCCCCATTGTTATCGCTATTACCATACCTGTGCCGCTTATTAAGGCTTTTTCTATCCCCATAATATTAAATAACGCCATACCTATGGCATCGACTAATAAAAAATAATAGTTATTTACATGAGGTAAGTAACGCACAAAAAATATGGTGGCAATAATAGCGGCGTATGTTGAGTATAAATACTCAGGCGTGGCTATCCAAAATATAGGTTTATCTAAAAGTATGTCTCTTAGCGTGCCGCCACCTAAAGCAGTTACAGTTGCTACCACCACTACACCAAAACCACTTATGCTTTTTTCATAGCCGAGCAATGCACCTGCTACCGAAAAAAATGCCACCCCAAGCAGCCCCAACACCATAAAATATTCAGCGGTCATGTGCAGTCCTTTTAAAAAATTTATAAATGAGTGCATCAACTTATGTGCCAAAAATAATTAGCGAAAGCGAAAGTGGATTAAAAAAAATTATTTAAAAACAATACAGTAGTAAACGTTTAACGCGGTTGTAGGTCAGGCTTAATAAAATGTAATATTTAAAAAGGTAATTATTTTAAAAGTGAGTAGTTTTTACACATTTTTTGTTTTTAACTGTTCTGCCTTTTTTAGTGCCCACCAGCCAATTATTAGGCTCATTAGTATACGTACGGGAAAGTAAATAACAGCAGGAATGCCAAATAACCAATTGGCAAAGCCTTCGGGCATTACATAAAACGCAACCTGCTTCACCCAATATATAAACTCAACATACTGTGCTAAAAAGTCATTAAGCGATAAGTTTAAAAGTGCTAAATTATTACCTATTAAAACCCATAGTGCATACAAGCCAAGTAAGCCGTCGCCCACACTGCCAATGTATGATGAGTAGCCAATAAATAATAAAAAGCTGCGCATAATAAGTCCTTGTTGCTGCATCGTTAAGTTAAAAAATAGACTAGCTTAGTTAATTGCAGCCTTTGTTGGTTTTAACTAGGTGAACGTCATGAACACTTGCATGCGCTCCACAGTAAAACATGTAGTTAGAGCAATGATAGTTTTTATCCTTAATATTCAAACCATTCTCGTCAAACTCTAGCTCAAACTTACAGTTAATGTCGTATTCGGGCTCTTGTTCTTCAAACACCAGTTTTTTATCCTTTAGCACTAAAGGTAATGGTGCTGTAGTTCCTTCAGCGGAGCTGTGATAGTGCAAATATGAAAGTTAAAGCCCCAGATAAGACCTTCTGTAAAATATTTATCGTCTTTTTTAAATATATTTATATAGCTCGTTTTTAATTTAAAACGCTCATCACTTTCGCTCCCATCGTCGTTGAGCATAGGGGTCGCGCTAGTTATTTTGTCTGTTCTTGAATAGCATCCTTCAAATGAGCCTGCATGTGAATATTCACTATAAAGCGCACTTGCTAACATCAAAAATATTAAAATCGGTTTGATCACCACAACTCCTTGCTGCGCTGTTAATCTTCCTCAAAAAAACGGCCTTTATCGTCTGTCATTTTTACTGGTAGGGCGTTATCAACCATAAAATAGTAAAAACGTAGGTCGTCAATTAAATCTGGTGCCGTTATTTCAATATCTTGGTATGTGGCGTTTTTAAATTTAAATCTTAAAATATGCTCAAAACGCTTAGTTTGGCAATAAAGTACTTCTTCTAGCTCAGACACCTTTATATTTATGCCGAGTAGTTCAAACTCGCCATTTACAATTTCAATTGCCTGAGATTGTTCTTTGTTTATACAATACCACTGTGAAAACACCCTCAATAATACAAACGCAAATAAGTATAAAAATTGATGCAGCAAAGGCTGTTCAATAAGTACCTCTACCCAAAATAAAATTATAACTGCGATAAATGTATTGAAACCAAGTGTCCAAAGTAGTTTTGCACTGGGTGCTTTTTTATACCTCGTTAGTTTATTCATAAATACCTTTTAAACATTATCCTTAGCTGGGTATTACTATTTCTCAATATAACTCACTTTGGTTCCTGCTATATGGTCGTGTAAACAGCGTTTATCTTTTGCAAAAATAAAGGCTGGATTAACTACGCCAGCTATCACCTGCCCTACAGAAGGTACAAGCGATAACAGCTGCATGGGTAACATGCGTTTAAAGTAAATAGTTGTAAAACTCGCTTTTGTGCCATCTATGTTTTCTATACGAATAGACATACAGTACTTACCAATAGTTTGTCCGCTGTGATACATAAGGTAACCATGAAGTACTAAAACGCTAAGTACACCATAACCCAATAAAAACAAAGATAACCCAAGGGTTGGCTGCATTAAGCTATCAAAGCCGATATACATAATTAAAGGTATAGTAAAAGCGATTCCTATTAGGCCATCAATTATGGCAGCAACGAGCCTATCCCCGCGTGATGCTTGTTCGTCCACTATTTTTGAGTCGGTATTTTGTGTGGGATCTTGCGCTTCTCGGGTTTTAATAAGCTCGTCTATTTCTTTTGCGCGCTCAGGAAAGCGTTCTCGATCAATTACTTTTGCGCTGGAGTAAAGCTCATCTAAGGTGTAGGAGGTAAAGTCTATTTGAGTGTTCAATTTTGTACATTCCTTTGAATAATCCTCCTCAAAATAGCATATATAGTTAATAATATTCAATAAGTTATAAGGCAGACTATTTAGCCATTAAGCTTATAGCCAACCCCATAAACTGCAGTAATAGGGTTTAAATCGCTTTTAATATCATTAATTTTTTTACGAATATTTTTAATGTGGTTATCAATATTACGGTCTGATATTTCAACTGTGTGGCTATAAACGCTATTAATGATATCTTCACGGCTAAATACTCGGCCCACATGGCTAATAAACAATAAAAATATTTTAAACTCTACTGCTGTCAGCGCTAGGCTTTTACCATGGACTAAAGCTACGTAATCCTCTTTAAATAACTCAAATTCACCATAGCTAACTACATTATTTTTAGGCTGGCTTGTGCGCCTTAATACGGCTTTTATTCTGGCCATCACCTCTTTAGGGCTAAAAGGTTTGCATATGTAGTCATCAGCGCCAAGTTCAAGCCCTTGTAATCGGTCTACCTCTTCACGTTTGGCGGTTACCATAATAATAGGTATGCTTGAAAACGACCTAACCTGTTTGCAAATAGTTAGCCCGTCAATATGAGGGATCATTAAATCGAGTAAAATTAAATCGGGCTGATTATTTTTTACAAAGCTCACTACTCCATTGCCAGTGTTAAAATACTCTGTGCTGTAACCTTGTTGTTGGCTGTAAGCTATGAGTACTTCGGCTATGTTTTTTTCGTCTTCTACTATTAGTATTTTTTGTTTAGTCATCGTGTTACTCAAAAAGCGGTAAAGTTATTTTAGCTTCGAGCCCACCTAGTGCACTATGGCCAAGCGTAATATCGCCATTGTGCGCCAACACTATTTGCTGGCAAAGCGCTAAGCCAAGCCCCGAGCCGCCAAATTCTCTATTACGAGACTTTTCTACTCGGTAAAATCGCTCAAAAAGTTTGTTTAATTCTTCGCTTTTGACCCCGGGTGCTGAGTCTTGAATACATAATGTAACTTCTTTACGTTTAAGGTTTTTGCAAATAGTTATATTTACTTGCCCACCAGCATGGGTGTATCTGCAAGTGTTTTCTAGTAGGTTGGTAAATAACTGCATTAAGCGGTCTTTATCGGCATTTATAAAATATTGTGGCGCGGCAATTAAACTTTCATTGTTTAAGATTAGCGAGCGCTCTTTAAAACGTGCACTAAAATTTTGTAAAGCGAGTTTAAATACCTTGGTTAAATCAAGCTTATTAAAATGATAGGTTAAATTAGCTGTGTCGTTATTTACCAGTTGAGCTAGGTCGTCAACAATATGATTTAAGTTATCTACTTGCTCTATTAATAAGTTTATACGTTTTTCGTCGGCTATAAAAACGCCATCTTGCACAGCTAATAAATGAGAGCGCAATACAGTAATGGGGGTTTTAAGTTCATGAGACGTATCCGACATCCATTGAAAGCGCATTTGCTGGTTGTGCTCAAGTGTATTAGCCAACTCGTTTACGTTACTTGTGAGTATACCTAGCTCATCGCGCGTTAAAGGGGTTATTCGGTTTGAAAAGTTCCCTTTATTAAGCTGATTTGTGCCATGCACTATTTGTTTAATTGGCTTAGTTAAATGACGAGAGAGTAAAATAGCCATTACAAAAGCCAATAAAATTACAAGCAGCGTGATCATAAAGTAGTTATGAAACTGAGCCGTTAAAAAGGCTTTTGCGGGGCTGTTTTCAACTAAGCGTGACGGCATTAAACCAAGCCAGCCAACGGTATTTTTGTTAATTACTATAGGCTCAATATGAGGATTGTCGGCTATTTGAGGCTTGCCTACCACAACCTGTTTCTCTGCGTTATATAAGCTAATACGCTGCCCTGTTTTAAGCAAATCGGCGGGTAAATTTATCCATAACAATGAAGGGGTTGGTTGTAGTGGTTTGCTTGCTACGCTACTTTTTGGCTTGCTTTTAACTGGTTTAGATTTTGGGGCAACAATAGAGCGCCATAAATGTACACTTTGAGAAATACCCTGCCAGCTATTATATTGGCTATACACTTTGGCAAGTTGCTGTTTTACATTAGCTAAATGCTGTTGTTCTTCTTTTTCAACAAAGTTATTAAACTCGCTAGCAAAGTTCATATAAATAAACACAAACATTAGGCCTACGAGCGTTATATTCGTTATAAAAAATGCTAAAAAGAATTTATGTATTAGTTTCACAGGTACTCTATTTTTTTAGGCTGTAGGCGTGTGCGGTAATAGTGCTTACACTCTAATTAGCAGTATTGCATAACGAGGGTTTACAATTAAGCTTTAAATAAATAACCCCTCGTTATTTAGCACATTAAAAGCTGGCGTTTAAAGCTTCACCAGCATTGAGCAACTTATACTGCGGTTTAACAATGTTAGCGTGCACCGCGCCTAAGCTTTTAGAAAACGACAACGACACATCACTTACTTTTGAAACCTTATGCCGTGCTAGCAAAACTATTTCATCATGTTGATTTGGGTATGTGTTGAATAATGCTCGCTCAAACTTTATTGCTTGATTATTTATTTGCAATTGAGTCGATTGTAAAAGCATAATTTTAATATAGTTTTGCTGATCATTTATGCCCAAATTTTCTGGCATAACTTGTTCTATGTCGCCCATTAACCACGCTTGATCACTTTGTAATGTAGCTGCTAAATGGGCTGTGTCGGTTATTATTTTAACTTCTACTTGGCCATCTCTTAAAATAATATGAGCACTTGTGCCATTAAGCTCATGCGCGCTCACGGCTGCACTTAAATTTAGTAATACACACATAAAAATTAAATAGCACTTTTTTAATACAAACATATCTTGCCTTTAAGTTTATTAATGCGGCTCATTTATAGTCACTCTACAAATAAGCGTATTATCGGTCTCTAAATCGCTACCCCAAATAAACTGTGCGGTTTTATCCCAGTTTATATCATCGAACCCGTCTTTAGGGCTTACCGAGGAGGTGGTATGCTCGGTAGCATTAGGCCAGGTGCTGTCATCAAAGTTACTTTTTAACCAATCGCGTGGCGCTTCTTTTGCCATATATTTGCACGGAGCGATACCTGCGGTTGGGTTTTGGCTATTTTCACATGTTTTATCTAGTGGGGCTTTGTGTAACACTTCACATTTTAAGGTTTTATTACTTACCGCCACTATTTTATTATTTTTGGTATCAGTAATTTGCATTATAAAACCACCATCGCCCATTTGCTGCCTGCGCGTACCTATGTACTCAAGCCCTGTATTATTTTGCTTAAAGTCTTTAATAATAAAATTAAGCTGTATAGGGTAAGACGCTGAAAAGTTAATGCTTTCTGCATTAAAAGATCGCTCTGTAGTAATAGGTACAGAGTCTTCAATTAGTAATTTATCTCCAATATAGGCTGCAAACCAATTGTCGGCCCATGCCTCTAATTTAAAACGAGCTTCGGGATTATTTTGACTTAGTTTTTTAGCTTGTGGTTGCTGACCTCGGCAAAAAGTCCCTGTTTGAATACCGTTTTTGTTACTAATGGTTTTTTGTTTAAAGTCAAAACAGTCATCCCCCTGCTTTGAAGGACTATAAGTTGTAAAGTATTGCTCATTTTTATATGTGTAGCGCATAGTACGGCTACCATCTTCGCCTACTGTGTGAGTTAAATTTGTTACCCCACCAACAGGTGGTTTTAATTGAGATCTAATACCTTGGGTATCACCACTAAGCGGCGCAACTCGTGGTAATACACGCGTATCGACCTCACCTACTAAACATTGAAAAATATACGGTGCATTTTTTGATGTGTGGTATCGGTAGCCAAACTTGCTATCACTTTGCCCGTTACACACATCGAGTTCGTTTTTGGCAATGGTACTGCCATCAGGGTTTTTATTGCCATACAGCGGGTATCCGTCGTACGCCCAGCCAATAATGGCATCACTGCTTTGGTTTTTCATTGTGTCGATCATACATGTGGGTGCTACATGGTAGTGGTAATCATCCCCGCGCCCTGCATGGCCGCCACAGTTATCTAGTTGGCCTAACTTTAAAGTATCGTGTTTGGCATCATACTGATTAACGTTTAACTCACCTTGCGATGAATAATCGTAAATTGGTACACCATTTACCGCTACACCAAGTGCTGCATCTATTGTTGTAAGCTTTTTGGCCTTTTCGGGAGCTAACTTAATAGGTGCGGCGTAATTTTTTGCTGGTACTGGCATCTGTTCATTAGTACCTGTTATACCCGTCATCACAGGGTGTTCAGGGTAAGTATTCGATACTATGTAAGCATATTGGTTATCGCAGGTAACGCGTGCGTTTTTACTAAACCCTGCGTTATTTACAGAGCTTTTTATTGTATTACAGCGACTAGATTGCAAAGCTGTTAAATCAACAGGAGGTGCTGAGTTAACTAAACTTAAAGGTGTTTTTATACCTTCATGCACTTTAGGCTTTTTACGTGCAGGCTTATGTGGACTGCCTGCTCGCTCGTAAGTTACCGTCATTTGTGCTGAGTCTAGGGTAATATTTTTTATAGCTTTAAGTAAGGTAGCTCTATCTACTTGAGTGTTTTTAGCAAAATTTATCGCATCCGATAGTGCATAAACAGTATATGTATAGCGTTTTTCACCAGGCCCCTTTGAGCAAGGCGGCGCATACTGGTTCAAATTATTAACACTGTTGCTACCAAGTTCTGCTTTAATATCAGCTAAATTTTGGCCGCTATTTATGTGTGAAGTGCTTGCATTAATATTATAAACATTCCAATACCAATGTACTCCATCGGGCGCATTGTGATGCATTATGAGAGCATAATACTTTGTGCCTTTTGGTGCTCCACTCCAGCTAAGAGGGGGGTTAACACTATTGCCATCACAGGTATAGGCTACAGGTAACGTACCGTTATTTTTCATTACGTTACTAACTAATTTAAACGTATTGGATTCCGAGCTTTGTGTATCACTTGTGTTGTTATTACACCCAGCTAACGAAACCCCGTACACTATGGCAAAGCATAATATCCATAAGTTTTTCATTTTTTGCGCTCCAATATGTCACAGCAGATATAAATATTTATAGATAGTGTAATGAGCAATTGTAGGGGAATTATGTAGATTGGTAGTTTGTATCTTCAAACTAGTTAACAGGGCCTAAAGGCCCTTATAATTTTTATAGTTTGTAATTAAGTTTTAAGCGCCGCAATAAGCCAATATTTAATAGGTTAAAAAATAACAAGGCCAACAACACAATTAAAAAAGTAAGAAGTTGATAAAAATGTAAATTAATATTGCTTTGTGCGCCTTCAAATAACTATTTTTTGTCAATTTAAGCTTATATGAGGGCGTTTTAAAATTAAAAACATTGCTCTACTGTACCGCATCTTTATTTTTAGGGTTTACTAAATTCATTACCGCAAGGTAAATCCAACCACCAATAAAAGTAAATCCTAATACAAACGTAACAAGTGCGCTAACAAGCTTTGAACGGTTTTGTTTAGCTGCTAAACGTAATGACAATAAGGCAGGTATTAAAGATGAAAAAATTAAAATAATGTAGACAAAATTAGCACTGATATTCATTAAAAATCCTTTATGTTAATTAGGGTATGGTTATCTTTTAAGGTAAAACTAACAATACCAAAAATATTTAAACCACATCTAAAGCTATCATAAAAGGCGCTTTTATAGGTACATTTAATGATACAAAAAAGGCTGCATTAAATAGCAGCCTTTTGTGGTCATATTCAGAAGTGTTTAAAATTTTAAAAGTGCCATTTAACCATTAAATTTGGGTTGTGCTCTGTTTCGCCATCTACTCCAAACTTATTTTTCCAAAATACGTATTCAATACCTACATCTAGGCGGCCTGTATCGAGGCCAAGCATTGGGGCAATGTTGTACTTAAGTTGCGAGGTAAAGTTAAAACCGCCTTCACTTTTACCAAACATAGTGTCGGTGCTATCAACAATATCTAAAAAGCCATCGTATCTAAAATTACCTTTGTTATAGCCCCACGTTACGGTTATTTGGTTGTTATCTTCACGCTCTATACCTATATCGTCTTGAAAACGACGGTAATAAGCCACATTAAAGTATTGAAAACCAGGTACATCTAACGACACGCCACCACCTAATAAATAGTTATTTTGATCGGTATCGCCTGAGCCATATTCTGTTTGTAGCCCTAAAAACACCTCTTTAACAAAGCCGTCTTGTGGTTTATACAGCGTTGGGTTTATATTTAGCTCTCCGTATACTTCATCAGGGTTACTTAACCTATCCATAAAGAAGAACGTGCTTCCCCAGGTATGGCCCGATGCGTGCTCAATGGTTACTACGCTTCTGTCGTCTTCCTCGCCAGAAAACGGTTCTAGGTAATCTGCACCAGTCATAGCGGTAATACTAAAATCTGACCAAAGCTCTTTTGCCGACACGCCCGTTGAACACAGTGATATTGCAGTTACTAACGCTAAACTTTTTATTGTTTTGATTTTCATTATTGATCCCTTTTTTGTAATTTTATTAGTTTAGTTAAGATGATCTGTACTTGCTGAATAATTTTCAGGCAATACCAGCGTCATAACTATTGCTGTTAAACCTGATACCGTAACAGCACTTCCAAATATGGCGGTTACTAGCTTAGGCGCATTAATAAATAGCTCTGGTACAAAACTAACCCCTAGCCCCATGCCTAAGCTCACCGCAATAATAAGTAAGCTACGGCGATTGATTTTTTCACTGGCCAGTATTTTGACCCCTGCGACTGCCACGGTACCAAACATCACGAGCGTTGCGCCGCCTAGTACAGGTTTTGGTATGTTTTGCAGTACAGCACCAATTACCGGAAATAATCCTAAAACAATCAGTATTGCGCCAATCCATAGGCCAATGTACCTACTTGCTACACCTGTTAACTGAATAACGCCGTTGTTTTGACTAAAAGTAGTATTAGGAAAGGTATTAAACGCGGCTGCAATCATTGAGTTAACGCCATCACCTAAAATGCCTCCACGTATGCGTGCTAAATAGCTTGCACCTTTAACGGGTAATTTAGATACTGCACAATTAGCGGTTATATCGCCGGTCGATTCTATGGCTGTAATAAGGTATAAAAAGCCAAAAGCAATCATGGCGCCAAAATCAACATTAAAGCCATATTTGAATGGTATTGGCATGGCAATTAAATCAAACTCGCCCACCTCAAATTTGGCAATACCTAATAAAACCGCTAGCAGCCAACCTACTATCATGGCTACAACCACAGCAGTAAGCCTTACCCATTGGTTTTTACTGGCGTTAAGTAACACCACTAGTGCCACCACCGAAAAACCAACAATTAAGTTACTTGCTGAAGCAAACTTTTCGGGCATATTAGTTAATAACCATTGGCCACCGCCTATGTCGGTCATGCCTACTTTAATGAGGTAAACCCCAATGGTGGTGATCACCACACCGGTGACTACAGGTTTAATTACCTTCCCGAGTTTTTCTATAAAAAAACTAATAAAAATCTCTACAAAGGCCGCTAAAAAACACACTGCAAATATAGTAGCAAGTACCTCATCGTTATTGCCCCCAGTGGCTTTTACGGTAAATCCGGTTGCCAAAATGGTGCCTAAAAAAGCAAAACTGGTGCCTTGAACGCATATAAGCCCTGAGCCTACAGGCCCTACTCGTCGCGCTTGTATAAAAGTACCAACTCCCGATACAAACAGCGCCATACTAATTAAATACGGTATTTCGCTGCCGAGCCCCAATACCCCACCAATAATAAGCGTGGGCGTAATAATGCCAACAAAGCTTGCTAGCACATGTTGTAGTGCGGCAAAAAATGATTCAGTTAGCCCTGGTTTATCATCTACCGCGTATATTATGTCTTCTGAAATAGCTTCTTGGTTTGACATGGTCAATATCCTTTTAGCGCTTAAATTTGGGCAAGGTAAAACAACCTTGCCCTTATTTTAATTTAACTACCTAAGCGCTTATTTAAGCTGCCCTTCAACGCCTTCTACGTAAAAGTCCATACCTAGTAAGGTTTTATCATCGATTGTTTGGCCCGCTTTAGTAACCAACTCACCTTGCTGGTTTTTAATTGGACCACTAAATGGATGAAACTCGCCATTAGCAATTTTTGCACTAAGAGCGTCAATTTCAGCGACTACATTGGCAGGAATATCTTTACTCAGTGGCGCTAAACGCGTCATACCAGCGTCTATACCTTTCCATACATCTTGCGATTGCCACTCGTCGTCAAGCACTTGCTGTACACGCTGGGCATAAAACTCATCCCAATGGTGCACAGGTGCCGTAAGGTGCGCTTTTTTACCATAGCCGCTCATATCTGAGTGGTAACCAATCGCGTATATTCCGGCTGCTTCTGCGGCTTGAAGTGGCGCAGGCGAGTCGGTATGTTGAGTAATAATATCAACACCTTGGTCGATTAAGCTGTCGGCAGCTTCGCGCTCTTTACCTGGGTCGAACCAGCTATTAACCCAGACTACTTTTACTTTTGCGTTAGGTTTTACTGAGCGCAGGCCTAAAGTAAACGCGTTAATACCGCGTATTACCTCAGGAATAGGAAACGCGGCAATATAGCCAATACTGTCAGACTTACTCATGTTCCCAGCAATAACACCGGTTAAGTAACGTCCTTCGTAAATACGGTCAAAGTAAGTGCCTACATTTTTAGCGCGTTTATAACCTGTTGCATGCTCAAACTTTACATTAGGAAAACGTTTAGCCACTTTAATGGTCGGGTTCATGTAGCCAAACGAGGTGGTAAATATTAAATCGTGCCCGCTTTTAGCTAATTGTGTAATAACTCGCTCTGCATCGGCGCCCTCAGGTACGCTTTCTACAAAGGTGGTTTCTATTTTTTCGCCAAATTTTTCTTCTAGGTAGTGGCGGCTTACATCGTGTGTGTAGGTCCAACCGGCTTCGCCAATGGGGCTTACATATACAAACCCTACTTTTACGCTGTCTTTTGCAAGTGCACTCGCGCTTAACCCTAAGCTAAGTGCTACGCCAAGCGCTGTTATTAGTTTTTTCATTGTTATTCTCCGTGTTGTATTTTTAATATCCTGTTGAAGGCTTATTTTTACTCTTTATTTAAAGTTTTAATGCCCTTTGTGCCACGGTTTACCTAGCCACATGGGTTCGTACATTTTTAGCTTTTGTTTATTTTTACTGAGCATAATCAGTACAATAGGCGTTGCACCATAAGGCAGCATGGCCAGTAAATTAGAATCAATCGCTAAGCCAAATGCCTGTGCCACTAAGTGCATAATGCTGGCAAAACCAAATAAATAAGCGCCGAGCATTACCCGCTCAATTCGCCAGCTTGCAAAAACCACTAAAGCCAGCGCTATCCAGCCACGCCCTGATGTCATGTTTTGTGTCCAAAGCGGTGTGTAAGCAAGTGACAAATACGCCCCTGCAATACCCGCTAATGCGCCGCCAAACATCACCGCTAAATAACGAGTACGCATTACTGGTAAACCTAGGTTATTGCCTACACCTGGGCTTTCGCCAATAGCACGTACTGCAAGCCCTGCTCGATGATGTTTAAAAAATAAATAAGCACCTAGCACTAACGCCCAGCTTAAATACACAATGGCATCTTGCGAAAATAGCGCTTTGCCCAGTACCGGAATATGCTCAAACCCAGCAATTGCTAAAGTAGGTAAAGCATTAATGGTTTTTCCCTCATAGTCGGCGCCTAAAAAGGCCGACAAACCCGTGCCAAAAATAGTGAGCGCCAATCCTGCTGCCACTTGGCTGGCATTTAAATTAAGTGCTACAAACGCAAATACTAACGACGCCATAATCCCCACAAGCGCAGCCACACTAAAGCCTATAAGTAGGTTGTCGCACTGGTACATGGTTATAAATCCTGCCACCGCACCGAGCAGCATCATGCCCTCTTGCCCAAGGTTAAGTGTGCCGCTTTTCTCACATACCATTTCACCTAGTGCCACCAGCAATAAAGGCGTACCGGTACGAATAGTGGCGTATAAAATATTAGTAATAACCTCTAAATCCATTTTTATGACTCCTGTGCAATAGGGGTTAGCTGCGTTTTTTGTTGTTTAAATGGCAGCGATAATTTAATGCGATAACCAATAAGCACATCGCACGAGAGTAAATAAAACAGCATTAACCCCTGAAAAATACCGGTAATCGCATTGGGCAAACCTATGTTTATTTGCGCCATTTCCCCGCCCATATAAATAAGCCCCATTAATAGCCCTGCCAAGGTAATACCCAGAGGATGTAAGCGCCCCAAAAAGGCTACAATAATCGCTGCGTAACCATATCCGGGTGATATTTGCGGCACTAATTGCCCAATAGGCCCAGCCACTTCGCCAGCTCCCGCAAGCCCTGCTAATCCGCCACTAATCACTAATACACCGGCAATTAAAAACGCGCGTTTATAGCCCGCCATTTTGGCAGCAGATGCATCAAGCCCGAGTACTTGAATTTGAAAACCCACAAAGGTTTTACTAATAAACACCCATGTTGCACACAGCGCTAATAGCGCAAAAGCCAGCCCTAAGTGAAGTCGAGTGCCGTCAAAAATCACCGGCAGTAAAGTGCTATCGCCAAAGAGCGCGCTTTCAGGAAAGTTATAACCGTGAGGGTCTTTCAATGGCCCATGAACAGCCCACAGCAATACATTTACTGCTATGTAATTGAGCATAATGGTGACTAAAATTTCGTTGGTGTTTAAACGTAATTTCATAAATGCAGCAAGGCCTGCCCACAACATGCCACCGGCAATACCCGCAAGTAATGTAAGCGGTAATGCAAATGCACTTGTAGAATCAACAAAGTTAACAGCTACGGCACTAGCGCATACGCCGCCAATAAGTAGCTGCCCTTCAGCGCCGATATTCCACACCGAGGCTCTGTAGCACAGTGCTAATCCATAAGCACACAGTAAAATAGGTGTGGTCATTACTAATAACTCTGTAACGCCGTACCAATCAGCAATAGGTGCTACAAGTAACGTATATAAGGCATTAAGCGGATCGTGCCCTAGTAAGGCAAACACCACATAACCTGTTATTAATGTAAGTAAAATGGCTAAAACAGGAGAGAGATAGCTCCAACTTTTTGAGCGCTCTACCCGTGGCTCAAGCTTTATCATGCTAGCGCCCCTTGCGGTGTTATTTGTGTTGTGTTGTTTTTAAGGTCGTGATTAAAATCGCCCGCCATCCATTGCCCTAATTGCACAAGCGGTACACAGTCGGTATCTAAAATAGGAGAGAGTTTGCCATCGCAAATTGCGCCAATTCGGTCGCAAATTTTATAGAGCTCGTCTAAGTCTTCTGAAATAACCAGCACCGCACAGCCTTCGTCGCGAAGCGTTAAAATAGCTTCGTGAATTGCCACTTGCGCGCCAATATCTACACCCCATGTTGGGTGCGACATTACTAACAATTGTGGGTTTTGCTCGACCTCTCGGCCAATAATAAATTTTTGTAAGTTACCACCAGAAAGGCTTAGTGCATGCGTGCGGTTACTTGGGGTTTTTACTTTGTATTTTTTTATAATTTTGTCGGCGAGTTGGCTAATTTTTTGTTTTACTAAAAAGCCGTTTTTAACTAAACCACTATCAAAACTAGTAAGTAGTGCGTTTTGAGCTAAGTCCATATCGGGTACTGCGCCGCGCCCTAGCCTGTCCTCTGGTACACAGGCAAGCCCGAGCCTGCGCCTTTTTAATGGGCATAACGCATCAACTACGGTATTTTTAAATTTGATAGCGCTACTGTTTTCTTGTATTTCCTCACCCGAGAGCGCTTTTAATAGCTCTTCTTGCCCATTACCAGCTACGCCTGCAATACCCACTATTTCGCCTTGCTGTACGGCAAAGTTAATATTTTTTAGTGGCGTGTCGAATAGTGCCTGCGCATTGGTTGATAAATTATTGACCGTTAAAAAATCACCTGTGCCTCTCGCTCTGCGCGTTTGGTTACTTATTGGTGTGCTATCGCCAACCATTAAGCGGGCTATTGATTCGCTGGTTTCGTTTTTAGGAATGCAATGCCCACTTACTTTGCCACCGCGTAAAATAGTCGCGCTGTCGCACAGCTCAATAACTTCATGCAATTTATGACTAATAAACAGTACCGAACAGCCTTCTTTTTTTAAAGAATGGAGCGTTTTAAACAGTGCATCTACTTCTTGAGGAGTGAGTACAGAGGTAGGCTCATCCAAAATAAGTAGCTGAATATCTAATAATAAACACCTGACTATTTCTACCCGTTGGCGCTCGCCTGTTGAAAGCGTAGACACCAACCTGTGTGGGTCAAGCGGCATACCGTACCTAGCCGATGTTTTACTAATTCTGCTAGCAAGCGAACTACTGTGCCCTGCTAAATCACCCAGTGCTAACGCTATATTTTGCGCCACGGTTAGAGTTTCAAATAATGAGAAATGTTGAAACACCATACCTATGCCTAATTCGCGGGCATCTGCGGGTTCTTTTATGTTCATTACTCTGCCATTAAAAAACATGTCCCCTTGGTCAGGTTTAACTACACCGTAAAGCATTTTCATTAACGTGCTTTTACCCGCGCCGTTTTCACCAAGCAGGGCATGTACCTCACCATGTTTTATTTTTATTGTTAAGCCGTCGTTGGCTATACATCCGGGGTAGTGCTTTGTCATTCCCTGCATAGTAAGGCGGTATTTATTGTCCATTATTTAAACCTTTCTTTGTGCTTGTTGGTTAAATAAGCTAGCCTAGAAACTTAGCTGACCAAGCGGTCAACAATGGCATGGTATCTGCAATTAACTTACCAAGATGAAAAAGTTTTTTTCTTAGCAGTACCAAAACAACAAGAAAAAATATACGCCAAGCCTTTACATGTCAGGGCTTTATAAAAGTTAAGGGGGTCTGTGTGATTACGTTTTTATTAAATGACACGCCAATAGAAGTAGAAGAATGCGCGCCGAATCTCACCATTTTGGACTGGCTTCGCACCAAAAAAGGGAAAATGGGCACCAAAGAAGGGTGTGCTACAGGCGATTGCGGCGCGTGCACAATTTTAGTTGGCGAAGAAAAACTAAACTCAAACGGTAACCCAGTTTGGCACTACCAAACCATGAACAGCTGCCTGCTTTTATTAGGCAATGCACACGCAAAACATATAGTAACCGTAGAGGCTGTAACAACGGGGCTTTACCCAACCCTTGATGACTTACACCCAGTACAACGCGCATTGGTTGAGTGCCATGGTTCGCAATGTGGTTTTTGTACCCCTGGCATAATAATGAGCATGTTGGCGCTTTATATTAATAACCCGAGTTACCCGGGTAAAAAAGCCGCTATTCATGCTTTAGGTGGCAACTTGTGCCGTTGTACTGGCTACAGCCCTATTTTACTAGCGGTAGAAAAAGCCTACAGCTATGAGCGCAAAAATGAGCCTTACTCAGCCATGGCAGCTCAGTTTAAAGCCTCACTTAATACGCAACATGATGACGATGTTCCATTTTTAAAAAATGGCCCTCGCAAATTCTACTTGCCACAAAATGCTAAGCAGCTTGTTGAACTAAAAGCGCTTTACCCGCATGCACACTTGGTTGCTGGTGGCACCGACTTTGCCATTGAGCTTAGCCAAAACATGCTGTTGCCCGATATTATTATATCGCTTAGCCAAACCAGTGAGCTGTGCACTTTAAGCGATAACAACGGCGAGCTACATATTGGTGCAGCACTACCTTACAGCCAATTTGTTGAAGCGTTTTACACTTACTACCCTGAGTCTAAAGAGCTGTTTGAACGCCTTGGATCTAACCAAGTACGTAACAGTGGCACCTTAGGTGGCAGCATAGGAAATGCCTCTCCTATTGGCGATCCAGCCCCATTATTAATTGCACTTAATGCCACTATGGATTTATTAAGCGCAGCAGGCACACGCACTATAAACGTGGCCGACTACTTTGTTGATTACAAAAAAACAGTCATTAAAAGCGATGAAGTAATTAGCAAAATTACAGTGCCAAAACGTCCAGACTCGTTAAAGCTTGCGTGTCATAAAATTTCAAAACGCTTTGAAGATGATATATCTACTGTGTGTTTAGTGCTGGCTATAGAGCAAGCACAAGGTTTAATTAGCACTGCCCGCTGCGCCATGGGCGGTATGGCTGCCATACCAAAACGCGCAGCGCACATAGAGCAAAAGCTTAATGCTCAGACCTTACAAGTAAGCACGTTTATAGATGCCGCTAGTGCTATAAATGATGACTTTGCTCCCATGAGCGATGTTCGCAGCAGCGCACATTATCGCACTACGGTAAGCAAAAACTTGCTACAACGTATTGGTATTGAGTTTTGCGGTGCACAGCCTAGTAGTAATAATAAAAATAACAACATTGCCATTACGAGGATCTCACATGCGTCACTTTGAAATGGATAAACTAAAAGCCCAAGGCGGAAGCGTTGGCCAATCTAAGTACCACGAAAGCGCAATAAAACAAGTATGTGGCAATGCAAACTACGCCGACGATAACCCAGAGCCTCATGGCTGCTTACACGCCTACCCTGTACTTGCGCCCATTACCAGCGGCTTTATTAAATCAATTGATACAAGCAAAGCGCTTGAAGTNGCAGGTGTTAAGCGTATTTTATCGGCNGATGATGTACCCGGTAAGCTTGATATTGGCCCANTATTNCCAGGNGATGTNCTNNTNACCANTCANGAAATTCAATACCACGGNCAACCNGTGCTNGTAGTNGTTGCCGACAGCTACGCCANTGCNCGCCGCGCTGCTCGCTTAGTGGTTATAGAGTGCGAGCAAACCACCCCCATACTTGATATTAAAGAAGCCATAAAAAAAGAGCATTGGGTAAGGCCGCCACACTCACTTAACCGCGGTAATAGCGAGCAAGCAATAAATAATGCAGCCCACCAACTTAAAGGCGAAATACACATAGGCGGGCAAGAACACTTTTACCTTGAGGGGCAAATAGCACTCGCTCAGCCCGATAACGACGGCGGTATTCATGTTCAATGTTCTACACAGCACCCAACAGAGGTGCAGCACTTAGTTGCTAAAATTTTAAAAAAGCCATTTAGCTTTGTAAACGTAGAAACCCGCCGGATGGGCGGAGCCTTTGGCGGTAAAGAAACCCAAGGCGCGCCGTGGGCTTGCCTTGCAGCGCTTGCAGTTTACTACCTTGGCTGCGCCGTTAAAATGCGCCTAGCCCGCAGCGACGACTTTAAACTTACCGGTAAACGCCACCCATTTTATAACCAATACCATGTAGGGTTTGACGAAAATGGCCTAATTGAAGGCGCTGATGTAACTGTAAATGGATTTTGTGGTTATTCGCCTGATTTATCTGATGCTATTGTAGACCGTGCAATGTTTCATGCAGATAACGCTTATTACTACCCAGCTGCCACCATTAAAGGGAATCGCTGTAAAGTAAACACCGTAAGTCACACTGCGTTTAGAGGATTTGGTGGACCGCAAGGCATGATCATGGGCGAGCTAATAATGGACGACATTGCAGCTAAGTTAAGTAAAGATCCGCTTGAGATCCGAAAGCTTAATTTATACAAAAAAGGCCGCGACACTACGCCGTATCATCAAACAGTAGAGCAGCATATTTTAAAAGATATGATAACCCAGCTTGAGGAGTCGGGTGATTACTGGGCGCGAAAAAAGGCAATTAAAGCCTTTAATGCATCATCGCCCATTATCAAAAAAGGCCTTGCGATGACGCCGGT
>JGI24527J20359_1000212_pt1 | contig 22553 bp, 17 predicted proteins | sample LinPmetageLP52_FD_20359 | JGI IMG/M metagenome (IMG submission 20359) | reverse complement strand
ATGAGATGGACGCTCCCCTAAACGGCGTCAATGCGCCAAACTGGTTAACTCACACTCAGTTAAAAGGGAACGTCCGTCATGAAAATTAGCACATTATCAATTGATTTGGCAAAAAATGTATTCCAAGTCGCTGGCTTTAATTCTAACTATAAAAGAGAATGCAATAAACGTTTAAACAGAGCTAAACTCAACGCCTTCATGGCGAATACCCCTCCGTGCCGCGTGGTGATGGAAGCCTGTTATTCTTCCCACTACTGGGGAAGAGTATTTTCGTCTTACGGTCATACCGTTGACCTTATCCCTGCACAACACGTTACCCCCTTTGTTCGCGGTAATAAAAACGACAGTAACGATGCCCTTGCTATCTATGAAGCAAGCTTACGCCCTCATATTAAATTCGTTCCTATTAAAACCGAAGCTCAGCAAGAAATACTCATGCTCCATAAGATACGTGAGCGACTTCTGCAAAACAGGATTGCTGCAACCAACCAGTTACGCGGTTTATTGGTCGATTTTGGGTATGTATTTCCTGTCGGTATGAAGGCATTAGAGCAAGGGATAATTGCCTTAGAAAGTGATTCTGAGCTTCGCCCTCAGCTGCGCATAATGGTGAGTGATATTTACACTGAGTACAAAACCCTTGTTAAACGCATTAAAGCCATTGAAGCGATGCTTACTGCACACGTTGAACGGGATACAAACGCTAAAATACTTCACTCTATTCCTGGCGTGGGTGTACTCAATGCCTCGGCCTATGCAGCGTCAATCGGGAACGGTCAGGCATTTAAAAATGCAAAAGAGCTGGGCGTCTGGCTAGGATTAACTCCAAAACAATACGCGTCAGGCGATAAAAGTAAAATGTCTGGTATTACTAAGCGAGGTAACAGTTACCTGCGAAAACAACTTATTCACGGTGCTCGCGCCCTTATCGCCAGAAGCCACCATAAAACAGATGCGCTAAGCCAGTGGATAAACCAGTTGCGCGAGAAAAAACACTTTAATTGTGTGGTGGTCGCCACCGCACACAGATTGGCTCGACTGATGTGGATATTGCTGACCAAGCAAACTCTCTACTCTCCTCAGTATGTGCAGAATACACAAAAGGATGCTTAATTATGCGTATTTTACACACCAATCACACCCGAGTTTACGACTTAAGACAGCCTGGTTATGACATAGGTTTTAAAACCTGAGTGGGTGTTTGGGCACTTAAGTCGTAACATACGCTTATCCTGTATGTACTTCACTTATAATGAAACAAAAAGCGCACGCTAACCAAGGTTAACCAGATAAAGACACGAGATTAAATCTCGTTTGGGTGAATATTTTTTAGGTCCCTTGGTACGAAGCTCATTAGGAGCATGGCGCATGATAACCATGACACCATAGCTCGAATATATGTCAGTACCTTTGCTTTTCAGCAAGCTTGTGACGCATCATTACTGTGATATGAGATACATGATAATAAAATAAAGGCATCAATTTTGATGTTTATACATTAGCTCGTCTTGACTTCAAGGGAGCGTCCATATATGTCGGTTGAGAGGACATCTGGCTTAAGATCACTAGTATTAGATTGTAGTAAGTCGTAAATATAATGGGACTCATGCTCATTAGATCCTATGATACGGGCATTTAACGCACTATGATTGGCAACTAACGTCATGGCCGTAATACCTTTGTTGGTGCCGAAGTATTTCGAGGAGTAGCGAGTTTTAAAAGTCTCAAGGTGAGTTTCAAATTTTTGCCCATCGGTACTGGCGTGCAGGACGTCTTCTTGGATGTGATAGTGGCGGAAAATAGGGAGTGCCGCTACTGCGTTATTGATGATATCACTAGCCTCTTGCAAGGTTTCAGGCCTAATATAATTAGCTTGTATAGTGCTTAGATGCTCATAACTGCGATCAGATATTTGTGCCATCCCATATACGCCGCGATGTGTCGCATTCGCAATTAGAATAGCCAATAAATCATCCTGATTGGCGCCTACTTGTTTTTGTATTGGCAGCACGTGTGCGAAGCATTGCATAAAGTTGGTTTCTTGTTCAACATAACGCAACACATCAGCAATACTGACGGGGATCATTTGTTTAAAGAAAGGGTTGTTGACAAGTGATTGGGAGCCTTTAACTGGCAGTCGCCATCGTGTGCCACTTCGGCTCTTCATGATCACATTGCGGTTATCACCATTATCAATGTGACGAGCAACATCTTCTAGGGATGTTGTTAAGCGTATTTGTTTTACTTGCAGTAGCTTCTGAATCGGCTGCTTTAGCTTTTCCAATGTTGATGATGCCAATAGATCAGGCTGTATTGACGATGCAATTAAGTCGTCTTCTAGCGCACGATATTTAGTGACGTTTGATAAGTAAATTCGACCATTAAGCCGAGAAGCCAGTTGACGGTAAAGCAACCATTCGTATCGCTGTGGATGAACAACATCCTTGTTAATTAACCATGGACGATGTTTTTGTTGGATAAGTGTACTATCCATTGTTTGCAATGTATTACCTGCTAATAGTTCTGTTTTTGTGGTTTTGAGCTGGGTCACTAATGCTTCTGAGCCTTTACCTGCTTGGCATTCAAGACATAGAAACACGGGCCTTAATAACTGCTCAATTAACCCGTTTTGATCATCATAATATTGCCATTGATATTCTTCTACCGTGCGTTTTTGCTTTTTTAAGTACAGGCATAGCGTTTCTATATCTTGGTTATTCATTACACTTAATGCTTGTTGCCTAACCGTTGCAAATGGTTGATTATCGTCGATACTGTCATCAACAAACAGATGCAGTAATTCTGCGGCTTTGGTGACATTGTCTGCAGCTGACCTCCATGAGTCAAACACTGCCTGTTGGGCAAACGCATGCGCAGCTTCTTGTTGTTTACGGATATGATGAATAAACCCATCAGCCAATCGCTCTAGGCTTTGCCGTATGCGTTGAGTCAGAAAACACAGCAACCATAGGTGTTGCTGTGGACGCTTAAAGCGTTTTAGTTTACTGCCATAATAATCCACCATTTCACCGAAGTGTTGTTGGTTTTTAGACGATAAGGCTAAGCCCTTAACAGCATTATCAATCTGTCTTGTATAAGGCTGTAACTGATGATACACCGTCAGTTCTTTTTTTAGCTCTGTCACCATAACGCTTTTTGCACCGGCTCGAAGCTGGCTTAAGGAGAGCCCATCTTTGTCATCGATAATAGTATTTAGAAATCCGTGTAGTTCAGATGAAACATGAATACGAAGCTTATTATTTAACGTCTTCTTGACCTGTTGGATAACACGACTGATAAGCTTTTGTACGACAGTATATTTAGGGATGGCAATTCTATGCGTTGCTAGATATTCAGCGGCTGCATCAAATAGATAACGAGGCTCAAGCCAAGCTTTGCCGACCATTACAAGATGATCGTACAACGGCGCAAAGTGCAGACTTTCTTCCCATTTCTGATAGTTTAGTAACCTCAGTATTCTTTGATATATACGGTCACGCTGCATCTTATTTATGCTGAAAGGCCTGATCCCTTTGCCTCCTTGAACTTGCGTTGAAATAAACTGCATATCGTCAAAGATGAGGTTAAAGCTAGGTGAAAGAATGACAGGCTTAGACTTAAAATACCCTAATAAAGCAATGAAATAACATCGGTGGCTCCTTAGGCGAATACTTTTCGACTCTGTTAACTCGATCTCGTTTGGCGTAAAATACAATCGTTGTTGTTCAAGTGTTAATAGCGGCGGAGAATATAGATCAAGCTGCTCAGCTTTGGTAAGAATTGAGAGTTCGTTTTTTATAGCCATAGGAATTACGTTAAGTTTAAGGGGTAGTTAATCTCATAATTTGCCATACTTTGGAGAAGTAACCCACCTTTGTATGCCTTTAAATATCGTGAGTATGGCGATTTATGTTACTTTAGAGGGGAAAATCCCTAGAACCCCTATTTGGTACAGCTTTATCGGATACATCTAAACAAGAATAACAACCCAAGTTAAAACGGCCAGAATAATGCCAATCGAGACAGCGGCTGAGCCTAAATCTTTTGCCAGCCCCGACAGTGGATGAAGTTCTAATCCTATTCGGTCAACAACCACTTCAATCGCAGTATTTAGCACTTCACAAAGCATGACAAAGAGTACGGTTGCAACAAGAATAATTTGCTCACCAAGCGTAATATCAAACAGATAAGTTAAAGGCATGGCGATTACTAAGGCCACACTTTCTTGTTTGAAAGCAGATTCATTTTTGAATAGCCATACAAATGCTCGAAGCGTGTTTTTTGTTGCTAAATATATACGGGTAAACCCCTTAGGTTTAGCGTTAATATCAAATACTGCGTTAGTGGGAATTTCATTTGGCATACATTTCTCTACTATCTTGATGTGGTGTTGTTCGGCATCGTTTAAGAATATCTAATTCAGGATCATACACAATCGATTCAACAGACTGCATGCCTAGCAGTAAGTCAAAAAAACTATCGTGAGATATCGCTTGATCGGCTACTGTTCGGAGGCAATTGCTGTCGACATTTGTAGCGTGACTGCTTTGCCAGAGCAACATAGGAATATGCGTTTGTTCCTCTGGTGCAAATGCGTAAGGTAAGCCATGTAAATAAATACCGTTTTCACCCAGTGATTCACCGTGATCTGATATATAAAGCATTGAAGTATCTATTTCACTATCGTCCGATAGCGTTTGCAACTTCGTAGCTATTTGCGCCAAGACAAAGTCGGTATACAAAATGGTATTGTCATACGTATTTATCAGCTCTTCACTGGTACAATTTTGAATATCGCTGCGCTGACAATCGGGAAAAAAGACACGGTGCTCTGATGGATACCGCCGATAATAGGTTGGGCCGTGTGATCCCATCATGTGCAAAACAATAAGAACATTTCCATCTGATTGCATTGCTAAGAATTTATCCAGATATTCAAGTAAGATTTCGTCCAAACAGTACTCACCATCGCAAAGTGGATTTGGCGAGTTTTCATCAATAACGATAGTTTCAACTCTTGTACATACACTCTTGCAGCCTCCATTATTATTGTCAATCCACGTAACCTTTGTACCCGCTAATTGAATTAAATCAAGCACGTTTTGCTGTGAATTTGCCACAGAGTTGTCGTAATTTTGTTTATCTAAATGAGAAAACATACAAGGCACCGACACGGCTGTTGCGGTTCCGCATGATGTAACATTGGTAAACGACACAACACCTGTATTTACGGTATATTTATTGGTAGGTTTTTCATAACCATTTAAAGAGAAGTTTTTCGCACGAGCGGTTTCACCAAGCACCAAAACATTGACACTCTTTTTACCTCTGTTTTTCGATAGAGACGGCTTTGCATCAAGAATAAGGAATTCTCTAGGTGAGTTATACAAAGACCGTTTAACGTATTTGTATGATGACACATAGAGTTTGAATGGCGTTATATAGGAAGTTAATTCTCTGTTATTTCTGCCGACCGCAGCATAATTAACATAAAATACCCCCACTAAAATTGAAAGAGAGATTAAAGTGATAATCACCATCTTTAACCACGCAATAGCTTTTTTAGCGTTTGAGAGTTTAGTTATTTTCGCATGGTAAATGAGGACCGAAGGGATAACACCCAAGAATACGAAGAACAAAAAAGCGTAGATATTGAAATAGGATAAAGCTTCAGCTTGGTCTGTCTCAATTGAATTTTGAATCATTCCGTAGTCGAAAATAATACCGTAGTGATAAGTGGCATAAAACAACAATGAAGACACGCTGACCGAAAAAATCAGCATGGGTTTGAGTAGCGGTTTATACGCAAAAAGACTATTAAAAAGAACCGTAATCAAAAATAAAACTAACGGAACGGATAATAGAAACCATAGGTTATAATCACTATTGACGGTTACTGCATCCCACACTTTGGTGAAAAATGGCAAATTAAACGCTAGGGTAATATATGCTGAAGTAACTAGTATTAACTGATTAGCAGAAAACTTTAGGTTTGTAATTGTTTGCATGAATTTCATTGAATGATTGCTTAAAAAGAGTGTTTGGTGGTGATACGAAACTCAACGCCACTGACATTGATATCAGTGGAGAGCGGTTTGACTATGTCAATATGAATGACCTGAGCTTCACTGGAGTGCGTAGAGAAAAACCTGGCTCCTAAGCCCACAGAAGTGAGCGTAGAGTTGTTCACATTGCCAATTGGGCTATCTCCAAAGGCTTTGCCGGTGTCGATAAAGGCTGCTCCACCCAATTCAAATAACTTGTAAATGTTAATGTGAGGATAATATCTAGCCTCTAGAGTGAATTGGGTTGTGCTCTCACCATGCTGATAGTTTAAGGGGTATCCTCTAACACCTGAGTCATCCCCTAGTGCAATAGGAGCATCTAAGAATGGGTTCTTGCTGATGGTGTTAGCATTTTTAAAATAGGCACCCCAATTGTTATTAAACTTATGAAAATACTCAGTTGAAAACGATAGTTGCGTTCTGTCCTGCGTTCCGGAAGTTGAATTAAGTTCCCCTTCAAATTGGCCATCGAAAAACAGAAACCCGTTTTCAGACGTTTGAAGCCCTTTAGAAAACGTAAACTCCCAAATTGCATCAGGCGATAGAGGTGTATTTGAAAAGTCCCGACCGACTAGCCCGGAAACGTGCCAGCCAATGTTAAAGTCTTCAATTTGGTTGATTAAGTTAAAATTGGTTAACTTCCTATAGTCCTTTTGTAGATACTCTAGGCTCAAGAAGGGATATTGGTAGCCTCTGTTTTCAGGGAGATAGCCTGAAGTAGAAAGTGTTTGGATAGCTAAGTCAGAGAATTGGTGTTTATCTCGTATATAACCAATACCGTATCTCAACGTTTCATTATTAGAGTCGCTGAATAGCCATTGCCAATGTGCAACGGCATAGGATTGGTCGTGATTATATTCAGCAACCGTAACGCCATTTTGGAATTGAGTATCAATCTGATTAAAATTATTGAAGCCGACTTTGTAAGCCTGCTCAGTATCAAAGCTTACAAAATCTTTGTTTAGGAAAATGGCTTGTGAACTGCCGTCGTCACTACTTGTTAGCCTAATACTAGCATTAATATTTCGGTTTAAAAAAAGTGGAAATTGAGTGTCAAACTTGTAGCCGGTTCGCTGGTTATTACTAAAATATTCAAGCTCTGCATCAATACCTAAACCCAGCAAATTTCGGTCTTTAATACCAATAGCGTATTTATTAATGCCGCCTTTTCTTCCAAAGTCGACTGTTGGCATAAGTGACCAATTGTCCCAGGTCTCAACATCAACTTTATTATTGTCACTAAGCTTTACTTTTGCTTCACGAATATATTTTTGCTTTCTAAGGTGGCGTTCCAGTTCATCAATATCAGCTTGTGCAATGTCGCACTTTTGGATAAAAAATGCGCTTTCATTCATTAGAGTGAAGTCTTTTGTTTTAATGTGTAATAAATTTGCCCAGTGATGTAGAAATATGGTGTCGGGATCGGTTAAATCAAAAATGTCATTAGTTTTAAGATTTAGGTTAGTGGTTTGATCGCAATTAGGTTGTGCCTCTTCGCTTGCAGCAAGGGCGAGGTTGGCTCCACATAAGTAAGCGACTAAGGAAAAAATATAGGGGAGTTTTGGATTCATACAGACACCTTGTTAAGTGCCTGTATTATATTCAATTATTCTTAAGAACTGCTTACCGTGCGCTGATTGTTCACTTAATGTTGGCTTTGGTTTTGCCTAACGAAGAAAATTAAAATTAGGTTAATCAGTTTAGATTTTTGAAAACATTAGTATTCTAAAAAAGTGTATAAACTAAAACTATTATAGATAATACATGTGAGTCAAAAGTGCTGATGCCAGATGGTTTTTTAAAAAAACACACCCTGTGCCAGGATTGTTGTCGCCTTAATGATTATTATAATTAATCAAAAGAGCGGTATGTAACATACAGTGCAATACAAAAGACATTCAATCCAATTTAAATAAGCAGTATTAAGTTTATCTGATCACAAATTTCCGGATTATTATTTGGGTATTTGATCGCTGGGTTAACCATCACTATTTTTAATAAGTGCTTGGTAATCTAGTTGTTCGATCGATGGTATTACGAGAAATATACCAGCTTTGCCATTATTGGGAGTCGGGGGGCGAATGCTATTGTAGGGGCCAAATTTGTTATTGCCTATCCATTTTATTGTTAGCCGCCTTTCAGAGACTTTGAATAGACAAAAATATGCAAAACGCCCATAACACCGTGTCCAATCATGTATGCTTGTACTAATCCCGTTAAGAGCTTATGCACATCTTCTATATCATGTGACCATGAGAGATTAGCATTCCAAGTAATAAACCATAACAAGCCAGTAAATAGGACTAAAAATAATGCTCCTAAACCTAGACCTTGAATACTGCCAGCAATACCATAATCACTTGCTTCAGGAAGTTTAAACTTCAATAAATGCTTGATGTCACCGCCTAGCTGAGTGAACTCCCCATAAAGATAGGGAAAAAAATGTTTAAGGCTATGCCGCCTTAATTCCACAATAAGAAACGTAATAGCTACGGGTATAAGAAAAAGTCCTGTGATGATATGCAGCCAAGTTCCGTAAAACTCGATTGTGTTAGAACTTAAATCTCCGGTGTCACTAAAAGCCATAAAATTACTAACAATGAGCTGGCTTGAAATTAGAACAATAATTGCTACATGAAGAATGCTAACTGATCTTGTTTGACGTTCTTGCAGGTACTGCTTTGTTGTATTAAATATATTCATTGAATATCTTATTTTGGGTTATTAAAATTAATTGTGGAATATTACTAGGTGGCGACGCCAAATAGCCTGCCCACTCCAGCCGTTAATGCCATTGCGAGTGCTCCCCAAAATGCAACTCTAGAAGCACCGACAGTAATGGAAGCACCTCCCGCACGGGCTGCTAGTCCACCAAGAAGCGCTAGAAAAACAAGTGAAAGGATTGCAACCGTATATATTAAAAGATTACCAGGGATAAACCAGGCGACTAGCAGTGGAAGTGCTGCACCGACTGTAAAGGTTCCTGCGGAGTAAAAAGCCGCTTGAATAGGTTGCGCATTTACATTTTCAGATATACCGATCTCATCTCTTGCATGTGCCCCCAAAGCATCATGAGCCATTAGCTGTTTTGCAACTTCTGCCGCTAAATCAGGCTCAAGTCCTCTGCCTTCATATATCTTCGATAGTTCATTTAACTCAAACGTAAAATCTTGCTCTAGAGACTTTTTTTCAAGCGCCAAATCGGCATTCTCTGTATCTGATTGGGAACTAACAGATACATACTCACCAGCAGCCATCGACATTGCGCCAGCAACTAACCCAGCGATCCCGGCAAGGAGGATGTTTTCTTGAGTGGCACTAGCAACAGCGAAACCAATAATGAGACTGGCAGTAGAAACAATGCCGTCATTGGCACCCAATACAGCTGCCCTTAGCCACCCTACTCGGTCTGAACGGTGTAATTCTTTGTTACTCATGCTTGCCTCTTTTATTTTAAAATTATCGATTTAATAGGTCATGTCAAAATGCAAATAAAAATTGATAAGTTCCATTTAATGAGTAACGTTTTTTAGACTTATCATTTCACAAGGTATACATAGTATTTATAGCGCTAAGGTCAAAACCAAATTCGAACACCTAACACAACTTCAGTAAACTCAGATGAGCTGTCTTGTTGTTGAGAATATTTGGCAGAGTCTCCGTATTTTTTCTGCCAAGTAATACCTATATACGGCGCAATCTCTCTTTTAAACTCATATCTAAGACGCAGATCAAGTTGAAAATCATTGACACCTTGCCCAATGCCAAGCTCCGGTAAATCGCTTGCAGAAGCGTTTATTTCTGCTCTTGGCTGTAAAATTAATCGTTGGCTAAGCAGAAGATCGTAAGCTGCGACTATACGAGCCGATATTTTACCATTACTGTCAACAAAAAGAGCGGGTTCAACTTCAAACCAATAGGGTGCCAGCCCTTGAACACCAATTACACCAAAATAGCGTTCATCGTTTTTTCCACTGCCGTATGCACGATCATATCGTGCGCCGTACTGAATATCCCAATACGCCGATACGGCTTTACTGTATAGCCCTTGAACTTCAAATTCACCACCACTTTCGGATTTAATGTCTCTGCCTTCAAATTTAACCCAAAACTTTTCATAGTCTGTACCTCGCCAACCTTGGATATCCCAGCGGTTAAGTTTTGTATTGTTTCCATTTCGGTACTCTAATTGATCAAATATGACCTTACTAACAGTCATTTCATCAGTTTCTTCCCAGCCTCCCATACCTGTATATTCGTAACCTCCTGAATTAGCAAAGGGGTCGCGTGTACCTGTTGCTTTGTTATCATTCGAATCCATTTTCATTCTAGCGTTATTTACTGAAGTATCCTTTTCACTAGCCCGCACCATATTTGGCAACATTATGCTCAGAAAGAGGGTAATTAAAAAACCATTGATTGAGTGTTGATTAAAAATTTTCATGCTACTACCACCTCCCTAAACATGCCTGCGGCCATATGGTAAAGTAAATGACAATGAAATGCCCAGCGCCCAGGCGCATCAACAGTAACAAGAAAGCTCACTCGTTGAGCTGGCTGTACGGTAATAGTGTGTTTTCGCACCTGAAAACCGCCTTCTGGTGACTCTAAGTCAGACCACATCCCATGTAAATGCATAGGGTGCAGCATATTGCTATCGTTATGTAATATGACTCTGATGCGCTCACCTAAAGGAAAATGGAGAGGTTTTGCTTCGTTTAATTTAAGGCCATCGATTGACCAAATAAAACGTTCCATATTTCCGGTAAGGTGCATTTCGATTTCTCGAGTCGGTGTGCGCGTATCTTCTGGAACTTTTAAACTTTTCAGATCGGCATAGGTTAATGCTCGTCTGCCGGTATTTCTTAAACCTGCCCCTGGATCGTCAAGATTTGTTCTGGGCATATCGACTCGCATATCAACTCCAGCCCCGAACTCGGTTGAAGCATGCCTCACCTGTTTACTAGCCTTAGCTAAGCCCTGATTTTCCATCTTTTGCATCGCAAGGTGATTAGGCATCATCTGCATACCTTTATCACTGCTGCTTTTTCCCATCTCTCCCATCATATCAACCATAGATAGAAGTACCGGCGCATCGATTGGTGGCGGTGATGCTTTCATCGATTTTTGGGCTGATAACGTACCACTAACATAGCCTGAGCGGTCAAGTGCCTGAGCAAAAACCGAATATGCTTGATTATCTGGAATTTCGACTATCACATCATAGGTTTCACCGGGACCAATCCTGAATTCATCTACAACTACCGGTTGAACATTTTGACCATCGGTTGAAACCACTTTTAGCTTGAGGCCAGGAATACGAATATCAAAAAATGTGGCTGTCGAGGCTCCAATAAATCTTAAACGGACTTTTTCACCTTTATTGGCTATTCCGTGCCAATTGCTAGCTGGTGAATTTCCATTCATTAAATAGGTATATGTTGCAGCACTTATGTCGCTAAAATCCGTCGGGCTCATTCTTGCTTTGTTCCAAGGTTGACGTTGCTTAAACGCTTTGGCCAAACCTACATTGGATACATCATTGATAAAATCGCCTGCTGTAAGTTGCTGATAGTTATAATACCCTCCCATTTTCTTTAAATTAAGATAGACATCAACGGGATCTTCATCAGTCCAATCACTTAAAACTACGGGATAATCTCGATCAACTCTTTCTTCTTCGAGGGGATTGAGAGAATCGATAATTAATGCCCCATAAACACCAGTTTGTTCAGCTAATGTATGCGCGTGATACCAGTAAGTGCCGCTTTGGACGACCTTAAATTTGTAGTCAAACGATTCACCAGGCTCTATTCCAGGGAAGCTAATGCCCGGAACACCGTCCATCTCTGGATCCAATATCATTCCGTGCCAGTGGATTGTAGTCATTTCTGTGAGATAATTGGTTACTTTAATTGTTACCTCGTCACCTTCTTTTATTCGCAATACTGGCCCTGGAAGCAAACCGTTAACCAATGTGGCTTTGGCTGTACTTCCTGTGACATTGACTTCTTTTTCACCAATATCTAAGTTAAAAAATTTGCCTGTCAATTGTTTATTTGGTGGACTAGCCCAAGTAAAGGAACTCATCATTCCGGTTGAAGCCAGTGCAGTTAACGCAGCACTACCTTTCACAAAACGACGCCTAGCTTGATTATGAGAAAGTTTTGAGTTCATGAATCCCCCTGTAAAATAACGATTAAACTGAAAAAAATATGGCAACCGAGCTGCTGTAACGAGCACTAATAAAATTTTATTGTTGCTTCTAAAACAGTCACTTAAAATTAATTATGTTGCTTTCAAATGGACTATTGGTATCTATCGCAGGTAAAAAATTAGCTACCTACAGTTGAATAAATGAATTGAGCAAGTGATAACGATGGTAATATACTCCTCGAACATTTCCAAGTGATTACTCACACATTACTTTGCTGTAATCCTAGCCGACTATCGTTTATTCTATCGTTTTTAAAGCCCAAATGACTTCGCTGACCCTGCCACTTATATTTACTGCTAAAAAGCAGGCGTGATTTTGATTAAATTTGAGTATCTCTTTTATAAAACATGATTTTCTGACCTACGTTTTATGTCTGTGGCAAAGTGGCAGTTCGCTGTGAAATTTGAATTTAAAGGATTACATAGTGACTTAAGACAATTGGTTATTATGTCCCCAGCAACTCAAACAAAAAAACTAACATTTATAGTAAAGGTTGCTCATACTTAAATTGCAGCCCTCCGTGTTCACGATTCGCTAGTATTATGCTCCCACCTAGGCGTTGTGCAATCTCATGACTTATTGCCAAGCCTAAACCACTTCCCGGCTGCACACCCTCCATAACCCGGTAAAAGGGTTGCATGACTTGCTCTAGTTCTGCTTCTGGAATGCCTATTCCACTATCTTCAACAATTAAAACAGCTTTGCCGTCCTGTTTGTATAGGCTTATATCCACTTTTCCTCCGTGAGGAGTAAAACGTATGGCATTCTCAATTGCATTGCGCACCAGCTGACCTAATCGGCCTTGCTTATCACCTACAATAATATTTTCGTCCTGTCTGAGCATTCCAAGATCTATATCAGCAGCTTCTGCAATTGGAAACATATCTGCACTAACATCCTGAACCACCATGTTAAAAGATATTTCTTGTATGTGTCAACGGTAGTTTAAAACTGACCCACTTTACTGCTAAAAACGGCAATGTAAAATTGACCCACCTTTAGCGATTAATACTATTTATTTGGTAGCGCCATCATCTCTATGAGGTGCTATCCCTGCCATTTTTTTATCTTTTAATCGGTAACTGTTTCCTGATATTTGAGCAATATGGGCATGATGCAGCAATCTATCCAACAGGGCAGCGGTAAGCGTTTGGTCTTCCGCAAACGCGGTTGACCATTGTGAGAACGGTAAGTTACTCGTCACAATGATGCTGGCGTGTTCATAGCGCTTAGCGATGACGTTAAAAAACAAGTTGGCTTCCTCTCTTCCAAAAGGCAAGTAACCAATTTCGTCTATCACCAACAGCTTCGGTGCTAAAACGCTGCGCTTTAAGTAGGTTTCTAATCGCTCTTGTTTCTTCGCTGTGGCCAACTGAAGCATCAGATCTGCTGCTGTAATGAATCGTGTTTTGATCCCTTTCATAATCGCTTGATAAGCAAGGCTGATGGCCAAATGACTTTTACCGACACCGCTTGGCCCGAGTAAAACAATGTTCTCCGCTCGCTCTATAAATGCCAAACTAGTGAGTTCTTGTAGCTGTTTGCGCGGTGCACCTGTGGCAAATTTGAAGTCATACTCTTCGAAGCGCTTGATACTCGGAAGGCCTGCAAATTTAAGCAGCATATCTCTGGTTCGCTGTTGTTTTGCCTCTAGCTCTGTCTGCAATAAATGTTCTAAAAAGGGGATGGGCACAAAACCCCTATCTGAGTATGCATAATTGAAATCAGACTCAATAATAATTGCATTTCGCTCAATGCTGGGCGTATTAACCCTATTAAGTGAAGCGCCAAATTTGTTAGCTCCTAAACGGTACTGGCCTCTTAACAACCAAAAATCTCTACCAGATTTCCCGCTATCGGCACTTTCAAATGCAGATAAAAGCCCAAAATCTAATTGTTCTCTACTTATTGTGTATTTATTTCAGAATCCAACTCACCTGAATAGTCTTCATCATAATATGACTCCCCGCCAATTCTTGGCGTATGTACTACTCTGAGAGACTCTGGCCCGGAAACTTCAAATAAACTTTGACTATCATTGAAAAAAGGTCGTTTTTCTGAGAAAAAGCTTTCTATGGCTGAAAAATTAACGACTAACTCATCTGATTCCACCTGTCCAAAGTCAGGGTTTATGGTGGCACTTAATTGCTGACTTTTAGTAGGTTTCCAAAACAATTCAACCCCTATATCAGTAGAGTTTTTGTTGTTCGTAATGTCTCGATTAGCCGAAATGTATGGAAAAATATCTAGGCTCGACTGATTGTTAATTTCAACTTTTTGTTTGCTGAAATTTGTTAAAAAACTATTCATTGAAGCGTTTGCCGGAATTGATGAATAGGTTGCATTAGTGGATTCATCAAAACGGGTAATAGAAAGGCCGAATTCATTCTGCTCTTGAATGGCAAAAGACATAGCAGTCCAAGGGATATAAATTTCAGTGCTCCACGAATCGGTAAATACTTTAGTTTTGAAGTTCCATTGATTGCCCCAATCTAAATCTAACTCTTTATTTTGCTTATAGATACCATCATAATAATATCCTTGATGATTGACTGAAAATACATAACTCGTTTGCTCGGTATTATTCATATCTATCATTAGTTGAATATGATCATTGGTAAAAAGCGAGTCGTTTTCTTGTGTCCTTACTCTTAATGGTTGCTTAGTTGTTGCCACAACAGCTATGTATATGCCGTGGTCAGTTGTTATTATTTGATAAGAAAAGTTGCTCTCTACCTTTGTTAGCGTTTGTGGAACAACTTGGTAATTAACTGTGTTTCTCTTCGCGCTTTGCCAACCTGAATCATTCAGAGAGCCATCAACGACAACTTCAGTTGCAAAGGCAATACTTGAAGCAAACAGATAAAGAAGTTGTAAAGAAGCGTTAAAAGACTTGTTCATTACAGCGATACAGTAAATGTTATTTTCTTCTCAACTAGCGATACTGAAACAGTTGCTCCAATTTTTTCACAGTAGGATTTTACTATTGCTAAACCTAATCCAAATCGCTCTGTTGATGTTCTTGATTCGTCTTTTTGCCATAAAGGATCAAAAAACAATTTAAGCTCATTTTCTTGATAATTTTCGTAGCAGATATTTGAAATTTTGATTAAAGCATTTCTATTATCAATTTTTGATGTTGTTATCTCTATTCCTGAATTAGTTGGACTATAAAAGATTGCATTGTTAATTAAATTTGATAACACAGTTTCTAAAGCAAATTTGTTGGTATTTACTATTAATGAAGGTATATCAAAAAGAAGTGTAATATCTCTATCGTCTGAATTTTCTCTTGAGATAATGTTACTAATTAGATCTGTTAGGTTAATTTTGCTAGTTTCTAACTCATGGCTACTACTACTTTTTTGTAATAGCATGATGCTACTAACGATATTTTTTAAGCGATAGGATATTCCATGGACATCGCTTGCAAGGTTATCTGATATTTCCTTTTCATGAGGAAACTTTAAGGCAACTTCGCTCAAACTTATAAGCTCTGCAATTGGTGTTTTTAATTCGTGAGCAATGTCAGAAGCCATTCTCTGCTCTCGAATGTACAGAATATGATTTTCTTTAATAAACTGATTAACGCCTTCAGCTATCGGAACGAGTTCTTGCGGTAAAAATTCTACTGAAACTTCCGGGTTTTTAGAGTTTAAACTTATTTTTCTTAGCTGCTGACTGAGTTCACTAATTGGTTTTAAACTCCTAGAAACAACAAGTTTGACAATTATTTTTATAATAAATACGGAAAATATAGATGTGAAAATAAAAATAATATCAACAAACCAGAGGATATAGTCTAACTCTTCTCTACTTAGCGCATAGGCAAGTTCCATTGGTTGTTGATTCTTTACAAATTCTTCTCTGCTTATACCGAGTATTTCACGAATGTCAGAGTCAACCTGAGGAAAAAACTTTGTATACAGCATCCTGCCATTTCTACCGTCTGGTAATACGGTATCTTGAATAATAAATTCATGTAGTTTTACATCTAATCTAGAGAGAGCTTTTATTTCAAAAAGCTCTAGAGTGTCAGATCTCTCAAATACTTCGCTTTTGTACCAAAGTTGGTAATATTCAGGGTTTTCTTTGCCTTCAAATTCCGGCATAAACTCCCCAGCAAAATCAAATTCTATTCCGTTTTCATCTTCTTCAACTAATGTTTCAAGTAGTCCAACTTTGTTGATCATGGCTCGGTCAAACTCATCACTAATCCATGTATCAACAATGATATCAGTTGCTAATAAGATACAAATTAAGAGTAATGAGATTGAAATTGATAGATAGCGACTTAGCTTTTTATGAATTGAATTCATTAATGACTCTCAACGAAGTAGCCAAAGCCACGCTTGGTTTTAATTGGAAGCTCGTAACCAATAGCTCTTACTTTTTTCCGAGCAGAAGAAAGGTGAGCCTCTATAGAATTTTTTGCAATTGCATCATATTGTCCGGCTAGGTATTCGCTGAGCTTTTCAGAAGAAATGACTTTTCCTTGACTGGAAAATAAGCATTCAACCACTTTGTATTCATTAGGGGTTAGCTGAGCATCTTTACCACCACATCTTAATTGTTTTAAATGTAAATCTAGTGATACGGCACCAATATTAATACTGTTAGCGTTCACATTCAAAGTACCGCGCCGCATTAAACAGAGTAAACGGACATGCAGTTCGTCAAAAGAAAAAGGTTTAGTAAGGTAGTCATCAGCACCGTTCAGCAACCCTTCAACTTTATCTTCAGTAAGGTCTTTCGCAGACAAAATTAATACACGGATATCTTTTCCTGCCTGACGAATTGCCTTTAACATTGAAGTACCATCGACAGAGGGTAACATTAAGTCGAGAATTAGTAGCGAATAATCTCCAGACAAAGCCATGCTTAGTCCCTCAGAGCCATCACCTGTTTCATCAACGGTAAAGCCAAGATTGGATAAACCCACTCTTAAGCTTCGTCTAAGTGATATTGAATCTTCGATAACTAAAACTTTCAATGATGCATGCCTTTGAGTAAATATTATTCAGAATATCGCTTTAAACTTAAGAGTAGCTGAATTTACACTTAATTTATTTAAAAGCTATTTCGTTAAAGCTCTAGCTTTCCCTCTAAGTTTTCAGATTCTTTTTGTGAAAAATCAATTTTAAATCACAAATTAGAGTATTTAAGTTAACTGAACATGGGGAAATAAGAGGCTTAATGTCCGTTTTGTAGATATATTGATACAACTCAAACATAAAATCAGTGTCTCAAATTCGCTCATTTGCGACGCTCGACTAAACTCGTTTTGGGGCAGAAATGAGTTTGGCAACATCGCCTCTGTTAGATTCCAATCAGCACAGAAAGTACTACCTCTATAAGAACTATGCTTTAGTTCAGTTCACCCTTACAACCGCAGATATTAACCATTAAAGGAGATGTTACACTTTTAAGTATGCATAACATTAATGTTTGAAACTTTTTTGCCTTCCCAGTCCGCCTTTCGTGTCAATAGAAGGTATGTATGACAATAAAGATCAAAACTTAGATTCAATCAACGTGCCTATCCAAAGAAAAATTGTGACAACAAAGATTGAAACTCACTTTTGCCCCAAAACCATTTAGAAAGCACAACTACACAATATACTTTTCTAATGCAAAAATGTTTGGACTGTCACAGGTGAAGCTCGAAGCAGTTTTTGAGAAGCTAGAAAGTGTCTAGGTGATTAAGATCTAACTACACTCAGAATAACTAACTGTAAAATACTTGCTCAAGAGCAAAATAATCACACCTTTATTATTTGATTACTTGCTATACGCTATAAAAGTCAGGAATATAGAAGCAATAAGAGCGTTTGTCTTTAGCATTCAAACTAGCTTTAAACATACTGCTCTCAGTGCGAAAATCGGGTTTAGCCCAGCAATAACAAGGTATTCGAAATGGAAAAAGAGCAAGATTACTGGAAAGCTGAAACCGTCGCGTTTTTAGCATTACAGTCAATACGCGGTGTTGGCTTCAAAACCCTGTATAAAATCGCTGCTCAGAAAATCAGCTTTAGAGAACTAATTAAAACTGACGACATTGAGCATTTTGAAAAAATGCTTCGCCAAAAGCTTGATGATTCGATTAAAGAGTCAGCCGAGTCATGGATGCTGTTCAAGCTTGACCTATGGAATAAAGGTCTTGAGCTTGCACGTGAGTACACCAAGAAGAACATTCGTATTTTTTTCTATGACCAAGACCTCTTTCCGCAGCAGCTGAAGAGCATACCAGAACCACCTATGTGGCTGTTCGTTGAGGGTAACTACAAAGTACTTCACCAGCCATCAGTTGCGATTGTTGGTAGCAGAAAAGCTACGGAGGATGGTCTTTGGCTAACGAAATACATAATTGCAGCTATGGCAAATCAAGGCTTGGTATCTGTGAGTGGACTTGCTGAGGGCATTGACCAAAAAGCCCATATTGAGTCTATTCGCTTCAATGTGCCAACCATTGCAGTGCTAGGCACTGGCATTGATAGCAACTACCCTCGCGGCTCAGAGCATTTGCGAGCAGAGATTGTCGCTAACGGTGGTGCAATTGTTACTGAATACTTAATTCACCAAAGTTACAGTGCTCAAAACTTCGTACGTCGCAATCGCATTCAAGCTAGTCTTGCTCAGATTACAGCGCCTGTCGAATGGAAGATAAAGAGCGGTACAGCTCATACAGTGAACTTCACCAAAGACTACGGTCGATTCTTGATGATGCCGTATCTCTATCAGTCAGATTTAGAAAATGCAGAAATAAAAGCGGTCAGTGCATATAAACGCGGGCAAGTTTACATCGTCCCTGACCAATCTAGTGACTTAATTAAGTATTTGAAAAAGCCAGAGGAAAGTCAACCAATACAGGGGATGCAAGGGCAATTTTCAATGGATTTATAAGGAGTTTATATGGCTGCTAAACAGCTAAAAGGTGTGATTCTCAGTGTCGAAGATACGTTAATTAACACTGGGAAGATAAAGGGTGACATTTTCGCAGAAGTAGAGAAGCTAATGACTTTCTTCTCACTGCGTGGCATCAAGCCTGTACTGCTTGCTAATCGTAGTTGGACTATCACCGACAACGACGGTAACAAAAAAGACTTATATGATGCGTTAGAAGCTAAATTCAAAGATCTCGCTATCTTCACTCGACAACGCAATCCTGAGATTCCACCTAAGCCGCGTGCAGCAGCAACTCAGTACGTTCTAAACGAAATGAAGTGGGAGTCTAACGAAATCGTCTATATCGGCAGTAGCGATGATGACATGCGTACGGCTGTAAATGGCAGGATTTTATTCTTACGAGCTACTTGGTACAGTGATAATACTAACTACGGCTTCGAGTTCGGTAAACCAAAAGAGCTTGCTCGCTTCATAGATACGCTTTGTCTTCGTGAGCACTTCTGGAGCCATGAAATCAAAGACGGTGATTTCGAGTATTACGCGCTTGCACCGTTCAGCACATTCAAACATGCGTTTAAAAAGTACTCGGAGAATGGACGAGCAGCAGCTAAGGCAGGGCAAGGTGATGTTGACTTTTGGTTGGGTGCGCTAGTTACTAGTATGTACTTTACTGGTATTCATCAGCGTATTGATTTTATTGCCGCCTATCCAGGGCATGAAGCTGGCGTTGGCAACGACAAGATGAACGATGATCTCATGACTTTCGGGAAATGCTTCAACAAGGGCTATTTGCATAACTTGATTGAGCGTCACACAAAGGCTACAAAGTCACAGAACGCACGTCGCGAAGGTAAAGTGATTGACCATCACAATCAACTTAACACTATCAAGCTGAACAAGCTACCTACTAAAAACTACAACACAGAATACAAAAATCCACCTCTGAAACGCAGCAAAACAGTCTTGCTTGTTGATGATATTTGTACGAAGGGCTGGTCACTTGAAGCAGCTCGTAAGTACATTGAACGTACTGGCGCTAAAACAATCATGGTTACATGGTTGAAGACAATCAACACTGATATTGAAACAATCGGTGTTACGCCTGAGTTTGACCCTTACCAAGCAACCCTGTTTACTGGCATTCCGTCAGGTAAAACGTACGGCTACCATGCGTATCATGTAGATGGCGCTGCTTCTTTAGAGCTTAGTGAACAGTTACAACAATACATTGATTGGGATTGGCCTGTCTAGCCTTATCGAACACAATGCCCTAGTAGAACGCTAGGGTTTTAGTGGGAAATCAATTCTAGATATTATGCCTTTATATTTCTGTGCTCCTTGATAGCTAATTTTAGTCCAGCACTTTACGACCATTAGTAAAGCGTGAGTTATAGTAATATTAACCTGAGACTCAATTAGTAGAGCAAAAATCCTAACTCAAAAATGTCCATCGACGATTTATCAATATAACTCACCTTTGGACAATTTTGAGTTACATAGGTTGTTAAATTAACTCAGTTAGAATTAGGTGATGTATTGAATAGGCGGCTCGCCACGGCGGACTTTCTGGCAGTGTGGATGATGTGCAACGCAAGCAAACTCTGTTGGTTATGACGGGTTTCATAGGGTAAGCTAGTACATAACCTACTGACTGAGAAATATTTATGGACACAATAAAGAGCAAAGCTAGAAGGCAACCTCCATACAAATCCATTTGGTTTTGGGTGTTGCCATTTTTCACTCTAATTGTAGTGTTTACATTGGTCTCTATGGCTCAAAATGTCTCTGGCTTCTCTGAGGGGCTAAAACATACATTAGAAACCTATCGGATACCGCTGGCTTTTGTTGTTTTTTGTGTTACGACATTAATTCAATGGTTGATAGCTCACAACTCAAATAAGCCATCCGAATTAGAGGAGCAGCAAGTAATAAATAGACACCTTAGAGATGAGTATGATGTTAGTGAGCGTCTTTTAATTAAGCAGTTTGGTAAATTATCCTCTGACCGTGCATTTACTTTTATTTCAACAGATGACTTGCCAGCAATTCACTCAAAGGTGTATGCGGAAGACCGTCTAATTAAACGTGGTAAACTAAGTGTCTGTGATGAAGCGATACGAGCCATTGACTACTACTTTCGGAATACCGAAAGGCTACTAGAAGAAGCTCTAAACCTATTGCAAAACGAAGAAGCCAAAGAAACGCCGAACAGGCACATCAAAGAAAGTCTGATCATCCAGCTAATTCAGTATTTAAATCAATGTGCACTAACACTGCATTATGAAACTGGGATGAGGGTGATTAATTTGGATAGCTCAGATATAAATACCTACCGAGATGCTTTTTTCGAAACACTCCATCTAACAAACTTCTTAGGTGGAGAGTTATCCCCCATAGTGAATCAAGTGGTTGAAACCCCATCAACTGAAAAATCCAACTCACAAGAGGATATACTGAACATGTTTGTTGCTGCCCATGAAATAGCGGAGAGTTTAGTGACCAGTAGTGAAGGGGCTACATTTGGTGGCCTGTATAGAAGCATCCAGCTAAGGTCGATCATCAAACAAGCGCAGGGTTCTCCTTTATACCTATTAGCTTGTCAGGTTATTCAAGATATTGTTCTTGAACCACTACTAGGCGAAAGCGATAAAATAGGCGCTGTGGAGGTTGATGACAACTATCCAAAATATGACATATACAACCAAGCTGGAGAGAAGAAGCTAACTCTCGGTTACAAAGAGGTAGATGAGAACACTCTTACCCTCATCCTGAGCGGTGAAGGTGAGAACATAAAAACAACTGTAAGGTTTGTCGATTCGGAAAAGAAAAGGTTCGAAGTAGATAGGGACATGGGGGGGCGCTTTACCCTTGAGTGTAAAAAAGCTATTAACCGGCACTTAGTTATTGAATAGCTATCGACTTGACGGACTGTAGTGGATGAGTAAGTTTGACCATATAGCTAGAGTTTTTGTCATAAGGTAAAGTAAGTCAAATACTAAACTAAATGCTGTGTAGAAAAACTAACGTAAAACACAATGGGGCAATGACGAGTCAGCAGATAACTTGCCAATGGACAAAAATGAGTTAGAGCCGAAGGACGGCTCTGTGCCACTTTGAGTCGTTCAGTTTAATTCTTTGCTCAACTAATAAAAACTAATTAACAGACGTTTTACCTAATTCATTTAGGTCAGTGGCTTAGCTCTCCAATTGACCAACTGCGGTATTGTACTAGCAGTTATACTTCTAACTAACACTACTCATAACGTAAGCGTCTAGCGAACCACACCTAGCATCGATGTTCTGATTATCTAAAAATACCTGCTCAATGATAAATTCGGAGCAGGTGATGAAAACTTACAGAACAA
>JGI24527J20359_1000204_pt1 | contig 23086 bp, 20 predicted proteins | sample LinPmetageLP52_FD_20359 | JGI IMG/M metagenome (IMG submission 20359) | reverse complement strand
GTTCTGTAAGTTTTCATCACCTGCTCCGAATTTATCATTGAGCAGGTATTTTTAGATAATCAGAACATCGATGCTAGGTGTGGTTCGCTAGACGCTTACCTTCGAAGTAAGAAATTGCCTTTTTGAAGTCCTCAATGCTTTCATGATATGAAGTGATATTATTTCTAGTATCTTTTTTGGAGGTTGTGTTTACAAGGTACACTGCAATTGGATCGAAATCTTGGTATATTTTTAAACTATCGCTAGTACATAAATAATAAGGTAGTAAACTTTGAGCTAGAGGTGGAGGTGGATTTTTAATCAACTCAGATCCCTTTTAACAATTCCTTTGCTTTATATATTAAAATGATACAGCAAAAAAATACAATGTAAATACTAATAGCTAGGGGCTGAAAATACAGCCTCTCGAATTGAACAAACATTAGGCATATCCAGCATTTAAAATATGTGCGTTTAACATGCAAGCTCAATCAAATCTAATGGTTTTACCAACCGCATTACTAGCTCAACACGTTAACCTAATTTGTTTTATATAAAAGCCTTGTGTTCATCGCATGGTACATTGTCTTTAAGCACTTGATTACAAGCTATTGCGAGCTTATTCGCAATAGCTTTAATAAGATTCTCTGCTTCGGAGCTACGACATATTTACCGACTGATCTAACCATCCATTCATGAGTTTCATTTTCTGCATAGTTTTTCGACGATTGAATTACTATACCCTTGAGAGTTTTTTATCCGCACGTTTCGCTTACACTCCCATTCATCGACAGGATCACTTTCATTCCACTCTTGGATAATCTGTATAACGTTATTATTTAACGATACACCATACATCTGAATCATATACAAATATACGCGAGCTATGTCTCCTCGCACCTTCTCTGCTGGTTCCGCTGTATCAGAGTTAAAATCCACTTCAAAGTCACATTGGCCATAATTACGAGTCTCACCGGTAATTATGGAAAACTGAAAGTTTGAACGATCTGCATTTAATTCTCCAACGGCTGGCGCTAGATTAACCAAATCATCATGAGCACGACGAAAAGTAGGCACTGTTTCATATGCGCAATCACGGCCTGTTAAGTATTTGCCATTGGGCTTTTGACATTCTGAGTAGTTTTTTTGGTTCTGCCATTGATCTAACTCGCCACCAATTATGTAAGCCGGCATAATATGCTCCCATTCGACTCTTGATACACGAGCATTTGGTTTACCAGTACTAGTAACTGGATTGCGGGGAGTGTAGCCACACGACAATGCATCAATCATTGTTTCATGGGTATTGCCATCATTGTCAGCATCATCTATATCGTCAAAAACAAAGTCACACTGACAATAAAAAGTTGCATTATAGTCGTAATAAACTTCTCTTTCGGCTTTAAATTTTGCGTTACTAAAACTAGTTGCATAGTTTTCAGGTAAAGGAGGGAGATCTGCTCTACTAGGAACGCTTTCGTCTACTTCATTATGGCAATGGTAATCATTATTCATTTTATCAGTGTGACAACCTTCGGCGTTAGTTCTGCCGCTATGAGGTTGAGCTGAAAAAGGAGCTATGATTAAAACAAATAGTACGAATTTATATACCATAATGACTTCCCTGAAAGTTAACGATGTAGTTCCTAAACATTTTCAATCATTAAGTTAGTATAAGTTAATTATAAAAGCTAGCCGATAGAGCAGAGTCTTCGGGTCATCTAGCTAAATATATTAACTGATGCCTTTGTGTGCTTGAGCTGGCAGCTAACGTGTACTAACGTGATGATCAATAAGGAGATTATAGTGTATACAAATCAATAATTGTCACAGCTGTTTTAAAGCAGAATTTCTTGCATTTGTAATGAGTATGCACTAATTTGGGGTCACATTAATAAAGGATTATATTAAGTATGAAAACATTAAGGGAATACCCAAAACCAGATAGGCCTGCAAATCCAACTCCGCTAGATATGGCAATTTATAACTTTGAACTCAAAGCTAAAAGTTATCACGATGAAAGCATCAAAAAAGATCCAAACGCTGAAAAATTAAAAAAATTAGCTTTAGATTACGAGCATTTACAAATAGAAAAGAAGAGGATTGAATCTGTTTCGATTGCTCAGTCTGCTCTTGAATTGTATCGCGTTAATAGAAGCCATTCGACACGAAAAGCTTTACTTGAAGAAACTCATCATACAACCAATACCACCAATAATTTAGCCCGATTTCTTTTTGCTGTTGGTGAACCAAAACCGACGAAATATCATGAGGCACACCATATTATTCCTGGTACAGGGCGTGATAACAAACAGGCTGTATTACGAGCAAGATTAAATTTGCACATGGTTGGTATTGGTATTAACGACCCTCATAATGGCATTTGGTTAATTAATTTTGTGAGACATAAAGAGAATGACTGGGCCACTAAAGAATCACCTCCACACCGAAAGTTGCATAGGTATAATTACGAAACATGGATTGGTGAAAGTTTAGGTGGAAGCATGACAAAAGACAAAGGGCTGTTTGTTAATAAACTACGCAATGTGAAAACAATGATTAAAACAGGGACGTTACCTAGCAAAATTTTCGAAGAAAAAGATGAACTATGGAAAGGTATATGAATACGTACTTACTGAGAAAACCCACAGAAACATGTGATGTAATTGACCTCGATATTGTCGAGATGACAAATCAAATTATTGATAAGACTGGCCAGTCGTTTGATGAAATACTTGAAGTAGTCATGGATGATATTCCAAGAGGGAAAAAAACCTTACTTGAATTATCTGCAGATGGGTTTGAATGCAAGCATGAGCCACGAGCAAAAAAACAAAATTATGATGTAAATCTATATGGCTCCTTTTTAGTGCTTAATCGACGGGCGTATGAATGTCTTAATGAAGCTATCATAAATTGTGGTGAGTTCGTTCCCTTAAAAACTGACAGTGAAGAAATGTTCTTATTTAACACACTCAATTTTGTATCTGAAGATTTAACATTGACAGAGAAAGCATATCTTGATGGTTATGAGGATGGCCTCAAAACGTTAGTATTTGATACTAATCAAATACAAGATAAGTTGCTTTTCAAGTCAAAATTGCAAGGAGGCCTTTCTATTTATTGTACTGATGATTTTAAAAAGTTAATTACGGATAACAATCTTAGTGGCATTAACTTTAATAAAGACTTATTGAGCTGCTTTTAAGAAAGCACTTTAATCGGAGACCGCTACCTTTATTGAAGTCAAGTTACCTAATGCAATCTATCATTAACATTATGCCCAGACGTGAGCTGATTAAATACCTTATTTGTGGGCTTTAGCAAGACTATTTAGCGTAAGCAAAACAATAATATGAAAGCCCTCTTTACTTTTTTGCATTGAAATTAATATCGGTCTTTCACTTAACTACTTTGCTTATGCTAAATAATAATAACCACACTGTAGTATCTAAAATCCCATCAGCTACTGCTATAACCTGTATAAATAACTTATGGCTTCCCTCTTTAAATACAGCCTGCACTGTAGGCGGCTCTTGTTCGCTAAACATATCAACTTCTGAATAATTTATATAACTATCTTCACTCGTTACGCCATAAAGTGCGATTCGACTGAAACAAATTGAGTCATAAATGAGCTCGGGCCGAATCAATTAATACACTTCACCACATAGCACAAGGCCGTTCACAAAATAGTGAATTTAACGAGCATATATGCTATTTTGTTCAAATATAAACATGAAGCGTTCATAAAAAGGCGAATATAATGAAACATGCGCGTGAGGTAACAAAAATAATTGAGGGGGGAGTACTTGGGAAAATTAATCAAGTAAAAGCTTACACAGAGTTTCTTGCTGATAAATTAGAGGTTGATGGTGAACATAAAGCTGCAAAAAGATTACGTGATACAATCTCTAGTAGTTTGTTGGCATCAGGCTACAACTTAGCATCTATTTCAAATCAATTACGTTCTCCTGTTGATCAAGATAGTCACATGTCACTAGCTGACATCACTTATCCAGAATTAGGCAATACTGATTCAGCTATCCTTGACTCTGTAACAAAAATACAAATTGAAGAATTTATCTCGTTTTCACTTAAAGCTGAGAAACTGGCTGATGCAGGATTGAGTAGTGCACCATCCTTATTACTATATGGCCCTCCTGGTTGCGGAAAAACATTACTTGCAAATAATGTAGCAGCTCAACTTGGGCTACCGTTATTCACTGCTCGCTGCGACTCCTTAGTCTCCTCACTTTTAGGCTCGACTTCAAAAAACATAAGGTCGCTATTTGACTTTGCTTCTCAACGACCTTGTGTTTTATTTCTTGACGAATTCGATGCATTAGCAAAAGCCAGAGACGATCAACATGAATTAGGTGAATTGAAGCGTGTCGTTGTTAGTTTACTCCAAAATATTGATGCACTTCCCAAAGACACTTTAATCATTGCTGCAACAAATCATGAGCAATTATTAGATCCTGCTGTTTGGAGAAGGTTTGAGCTTCGGGTTCGACTTAACCCCCCAACATCCATAGCAAGAGAAAAGATTTTCCGTAGTGAATTATCTAAATTTGCACCTGCGAAGTTTCAAAAAGCTGTTGAACACTCAAATGGGCTTTCAGGAGCTCTAATTTCCCAAATTTGTACTGCGGCCAAACGAAAAGCTATTTTAAATGATGAGAAACAGGTTTCGGAACAAGACTTACTATTTAGAATTGCATTGGTTCGTTATTCTGATGTAATAGAGATAGAAAAGGATATCTCAGAAAAGCTGCTTACTCTAAAAGAGTTAAACTCGGAGTTATTTACAGTAAGACTTCTATCCAAAATATTTGGTGTGTCTACAGGAAAAATATCTAATTTGCTAAATAGGAATGGAAATGAGCAATAAAAACAACCCAATTCAATCTGTTAAAGTTACCCAAAAAGATTTTAAGGATGTTCCTTCACCAAAGCCGAACTCAAAACCAATTAGGGAGGTAACAAAAGAACTGGTTGACAAACTGAAAGCAGATATCGAGCAATCAGCAATTGAATTACGCAACCACTTTAATACCGCCCCAAATGTGCCAGCAGTATTAAAAATTAGGCTCCTAGAAAATGCTCTAGCCAAATCTCACAGACCAGACAAAGTATTTAAAGACACTACCTGCCCAATAATAGGAACTGCTGATTTTGGGGTTTTACTTGTGAGTGCGAATGAAGACGGTATTAGTCAATTAAAAACGAGAATTCAGTCTACAGCTAAATCTATTCAGCCTGATATCGCCGTAATAGAAGAAATTAGTGTCTTCTCCAGTGATGACCGGCTCCATGTAAATAGCTTCGAAGTGTCCAATTTTAATGCCAAAAAGTATAAAGTTCATTTATTTGATCATCTAAAAGAGCGTCAGAATGAAAGAATAAAAGAATATTTCAATAACTCTACAGCACAGATGACTTTGGATGTTTCTTTCAAAGAGTATTCATCACATACGAGCTTTCATACTGTTAAAGTACAGAATCAGCTATCTATTCAAAGTTTAGCAAAAAATATCGCAGTTAGATCAATAGAGGAAATGCCAACATATTCCCCTTCAGATTTTAAGATTGCAACAAGTCCTGTTGGACCACTTGATAGTTCAATGCTTCCTGATCCTCTTCATGGCTTTGATTATCCTGTAGTTGCGGTAGTTGACTCTGGAATCTGCCGTACATCAAAGCAAATCAACAAATGGGTCATTAGCAGAAAGTCATTTGTTCCAGAAGAGGTAGTAAACACTTCTCATGGAACAATGGTTGGAGGCCTGATAGCTTCACCTAGCTCTCTGAATTACCATGAAGAAGGTTTTCCGAACACTCAGGCAAAGTTAGTTGATATTACGGTTTTTGATACAAGTGGTAATGCCTCTGAAGATGATTTAATGGAAATGATTTCTGAAGCGGTCGAGCAATTTCAAAATATAAAAATATGGAATTTATCGATAGGCCGCAATGAACCTACAAAACTAAACTCTTTTTCTGATTTTGGCTGCTTTCTTGATGACTTAAGTGAAAAATACGGCATTCTCTTTGTTGTTGCTTCAGGAAATCACAATACGTTTACCACAAATAGATCAGACGAGGACAAGACTCGTGAAAGTAGGGTGTCTTCTCCAGGCGATTCTCTTAGGGCCCTAACCGTTGGTTCAATAGCTCATAAAAAAAATCCTCAGTCTGCATCAAAAGAAGGGCAATGTTCCCCATTTTCAAGAATTGGACCTGGGCCAGCGTTTACACCAAAACCTGAAGTAATTCACTTTGGCGGAAACTGCACAGGAAATGGCGGCTATGCTCAGATTGGCGTTTTATCTTGTGGCCCAGAAGACCAAATATATGAATCAGTAGGAACAAGCTTTTCTACTCCAATAGTTTCATCAATCGCAGCAAATGCATGGCAATCGATCGAGAAAACTATCAGAGCAACACCTGAAAAAGTAAAAGCCCTTGTTATTCACTCTGCTGTACTAGACTGTAACGGGTACGAATACGCAACAGGCTTTGGAAAGCCAAGAGATATTGATAGTTTACTATATTGTTCAGAGAATCAAATTACCTTGATGTTTGAAGTAGATGTCCGACATGGATTAGTAGAGTTTGACAGAAGCCCTATACCCTTACCTTCTTCAGTGCAGGACAAAGGTAAGTTTAAAGGTGAGGTTGCAATGACATTGGTTTATTCACCACCATTAGATCAATCTTTTGGTTCGGAGTATAGCCGAGTTAACATCAGTGTCTCCATGGGTGAAACGAAAACAATTCTGGATGAAGCTACTGGCGAACTTAAAACTTCATTCTCAGGAAAGGTACCACCACTACCTAGCAATAAGAAAGATCTTTACGAAATAAACCAATTAAAAAACTCATTCAAATGGTCACCGACTAAAGCCCACAAAAAGAAATATCCACAAGGCACTAGTGTGCAGGCATGGAAATTAAAAATGGAGTCAACCATTAGAGCCGAGGAAAAAGTCCCTATCACACCTCAAAAAGCTGTACTGTTAGTAACAGTAAAATCGATTAATGAAGGAACGGATTTATACAATGATACGGTCAGGCTACTTAAAACGAATGGCTGGATATTGAACCCGATTACTATAACAGTTCCAGTTACCGTTACAATTAACGCATAGTGTAAACATATTAAACACTAACGCCAAATTAGCTTTGCTTTTATAGTAGGGTGCAGGCTTTTAGCCTAGCTCCCTATCCTATATTAAAATGGTCTGTAATAAATAAGTAAGTAAATATTTTTTTGTTAACTCAATCTCCATCAAGCAGTATGATCTTCAATATTTTATTAAAGGGCGTTTTTTATGAATGAATGCAATACGAATAGGGATGATGTTGATATCGATTTTATAAAAATAGTCACTGGTGGGAAAATAACCTACAGCTCAAACCCATTGGATGAAATTAAAGTTGTTAGTGCAGGTATAATATTTAGTGACGTGACTCTATTTAGGAAAAGCCTTTGCTGGAACTTAACTTTTCTTGCAAAAGCAACTGGGGTTAGCATGAAGACAATTGAACGCCATAAAAAGAACAATAAGCCTTTTAATCTATCGGCAAGTCAGAATATGTTGGAGCTAGCAAAGCTATCATTGGTTGGTGTTGCCTACTTTGGTGATGTTAATAGATGGAACCATTGGTTAACGACCCCACATATTCAGTTCCATAATAACAAGCCCACATCTGTTATTGACACTATACGCGGACGTGAGCTAATTAAACGGATAATTTGCGGACTTGAACAAGGGTTTATAGCATAAATATAGAAGTATTATTATTTACTTAACCTATTTATAAACTCTATTACTTTAGGAACTTTATCTAACAATTTAATTTTGTCATCAGCCAATATATTCAAATATTTTTTAGCTAACTCCGGTTTCGGGTAATATTCATCAAGTTGAGGCATAATACGCTCATAAATGGATTTTGCTGCAAATTCAGTTGCTGCAATTGGTATGCAAATATTTCCTAATTCATGTGATATCTCAAACTCTCTTATTACTCCATTTGCTTCCACAATTTCATCATTTTGCTTTTTATTCCCAAAAATAAATATTGAAATACCGCATAATGAAATCATCTTTTGTCTATAATCTTCCCATAATTGCTTTAGCTCTGTATTACCTGTTTGAAATTGAGGAAAAGGCCGTAGCACGAGTTGCGACTCTGAATATTTCATAGGCCTAGAATATATAGCTTCTAATGCTCCATTGATGACAGAGCTACCAACACCCCATCCAAATCCATTAACAACTCTCAAGTCACTTTCTATCAATCCCTTTGATAGCTGATGAATAAAATCAATAGCTTCCTGACGTTCGAAAGGACTATAAACCTCAGCGCTTCCTGATATAAAGACTGTGCGCTTTTTAAAACGCCTTTCAATTTCTCCAAGGATATCTGTTATTTCAGAGAAGTCTGATACAAGTAAGGTTTTAATACCATATCTCTTCAAATCATTTATTATGAGCGCTTGTTTTCTTAAGTTATAATCATAAGTAGCCTGATCAGGGTTGGCTTTATCCCCTAACGTTGGTTTTTTTGTTATGCAATAATGCTGTTTTTTGTCTTGTGAAAATCTAATATTTAAACGGCTCAACACATAATCTAGATTTGGATCTGTAAAACTAAAACCAAGAAATAAAAATGTTCTCGTTGTAAGCTCTCCAGTTAGTGCATTAATAAATGGTTCATGTGTTTGGTGATACTTTTCATATTGCTCCTTTGTCAAAATTGCATCCGTAGAGTGCAAAGCATCGCCATGCATTTTGTATAAGACTAAATCTCTTTTAGTTCTACTCGTTAAGAGCTGCTTAGCGCTATGCTTTATATCTGGGACTTTCCCTTCTTTGATAAACGTATCTTCAATTATAGAGTCGTAATTAGTAGTCCAAATAGACGTAATAGGTAAACGAGCCAGTATTCGATGGTTTTCTGTTTCCTCAGTATCTTCGACAAACTCATCAACAATTTTTTGACTTAATCTATCTCGAGTCCCATTTTCATTAACGTGATACTGCGCAATTGATACGAGATCTGTTTCAATATCAATATTTAACCCTAGCTCATGAGCTATATCTCGTAATAAATCAGGCCAATTAACAAAGCCTGCTGGAATAGAGAGGCCGGCACCTGCGAATACTGATGCTGTCCCTTCATGTAATTTTTTTACATAATCTTTAATAAATGATTCTACTTCATTGCTAAACGTCATTGGGTTCTAAGTTCCTTTTATAATGAGACATAATTTTAACTGAGCCGTGTTCATAAAGTTATACCCTCTAGTACCCTCGCCAATCCATACTTCCCTGACCAAAGCCTTTAAGGTGTTTCCAAGCCCCATATTTTTTTACAAAAATATCCTTCGAACCGTCAGTATATTGTCCTTTAGTAACAGTAGGGTACAGTGAAAGGTACTCTTGCCCTACAAATGTTTCAGTCTCAAAATCAAGTAATGGTAGTATCGCTACACCATCAGGCCTATACCCATCAAAAAAACCTAACTCCCACGGCATCCACTTTGAGTTTGAAGAGTTATCTGTCGCTATATAGATTAGACTCTTAGACTGGCGCAACCTAACTCGTAAAAGTTCTGCAGTTTCCTTGTTTACCTTATCTCTCGATAGATGTTTATCTGTATCCCAATCCACATAAACAGTGAGCCCTTCTTCTTCAAGTAACTCTTTTACTCCAAGAACCAACTCGGCATCATCTATTGAGTGAGAAAGGAATACATCAAAACGAGTGTTGGAGCTTGATGACTCAAATGATTCAGTTAATCTGCCTTTAGCATTAAATGCTCTGCTGCTTCGATTTACAGAAGCTTGAGCAGCCCTTCTTGCTTCTTGTTTTGTAAAATATGCCATTTATGTTATGTGCCTTAATTATTATAAGTTTATTATCCGATTAGATGTATGGACTTCGTTAAGCTAATAACTTTCTCAAGTTTTCCCATGTCCAGCGATATAATCTCCCTGCATTTTCAACAGCTCTATACTCTCCATTACGGTAACCAATTAGTTGAATTACTGGCTTTCCCTCTTGTCTTGCCATTGCGATCTCGGCAAGCACACCTGGGGCTCTATAGGTTTCAGGCCCAACAATAACCATAACGATATCTGATCTTCTGATGGCTGCACGAGCTTTGTCTTTCCAGTTTGCCTCTGGCGCCGCTTCTTTTAAACTATGGTCGATAACCATAAATGGTGATTGCTCCAGTTTCGATTGACCTATCACAAAGCCTTTCAGCACTTTGTCATTATCAAAATCAAAACTAACAAAAACTTTTTTCTTTATAATCACATTCTTTTCCCCTATTTTGTTTATTAATGCTCCTGTTGCACTACCGAAAATAATGCCTCCAATCCCAGGAAATAACATATTACCGAGTAACCCACCAATGACCGAGCTAATGATTGGAGAGGAATCTAGTGATTCTTTGTGTGAGTAACAATAATTGCTTCCATTCATTGCCAAGTTAGAGCATTTATGACCTTTTTTTGTTGAAGCTTTACACTGTCCCATTCGTTATGAACTCACCCGCAACTTAATATAAAGTTAATATATGGCGATTATTTAAACATACATCAAGGGCAAAAGTATCACCTTTTTCAATCATAATATTTGCTAGCGAACGCCGCATTATAGTAACTCGTGGATAATTATGGATAGCGTTCCTCAAACCATACATACACGTAAATTTTGAGCTTCGTTATGCTTACTTACGAGAAAAAATCTATGGAGCCTTTTTTCACCTTAGCTACCAAGACTACAATCAAGAAAATAACCCTATTTAACTAGCAAAATAAAATAACTAGTAATTAATGTAGAATTACATCACTATAATGTTTTGTTTTGGTGGCTTGCGCATTAAATTTATGTAGCTAAGGATATTATTATTTCTGAGTTTAGTATTAATTCATTAACAAATTTCGACGACAAATATTGGAGAGTCGATTGGTTTGGCTATCTTAGTTACGAGGATGATTCGGGGAAACGCCGTAGTGAGCCACTGGTTGATATATACTTATCACCATTCATCGAATTTCCCACACCTGGTAGCTTGAATTACAAATACTCTACGGACCTAAAACAAACAAATGTCATTCAAGTCCCTGTGAGCTACCTTCGGGTTATTAGGTTAGGAGATGTTTGGCATAATGGAAAAAGAGTACCGTTAGAATACACAGAAAAAATGCGAGAAAAATTCAGTTCGGTTACTATTACCCCTGAATCGGCTTACACCTCGATAGCTGGCGCAAAGGGAAAGCTAGATGATAATTTACTTCCATTTACTCATCATCCGTATCATGGAAAAGCTACCAAAGTACACTGTGAATTTGTTAAGCTAGATGAAGATAAAATATTAGTATTCCCTCATTATATCCTTTTACAAGCTTATTTTTCGAAATCTCAATACGTCTTTCAGCAACTGTTCAAATTTGGATTACAATTCGATTCTATATACGACCCATCACAATCTTATTTGACGAATGACGGGCATGCTTATATTTTATTAAAAAAGTGGACTCATGATATTGCTGCGCCAGAAGTAGCAAGATTGGCATTTGATGAAGTGGCGGCAAAAGCTATTCGTGGACTTAGCGAAAACTTATCACTCCAGTGTGTAAACAACCGTCCTGTTAGCCCAAAATTAAAGTTCCCATTTGAAGGTGAAACCACTCTTGACGTTTATGGAAAATGGTGCCCGTTGGCTTCAGGTCGAAAAGTGTTCATTGTTTATGATATTTTAAGTTGTGATGCAAGTTACCCCTTTAGTTCTCTTGAATATTTCCGAGATAATCCAGGTGATGAAAACCCTTTAAACCCATCTACTCAAGGAGAAAATAACAAAGACACACACCTGCAAGGAAGGCCAAAACCTAAAGTGCCTGAGGTAGGGGATGTTGATATGCGACCAAGTAGTGAACCAAAAAATAATATTGACGAGCTCTTAGTTGAGGGGAGAGCAGGTACGATATTTAACGACTTAACAAATAAGTATATCGACAAGAGAAGACAAAAAGCTCACTTAGACGATAGTTCGCCTACAACCTATCAACCTTTTGTGGGTGGGCTTGAGGGAGGTAACACTGGTGAGGGTGATACCCAAGGAGTTTCTGCTCCAGTAGATTTTCGGCTGCCGGATAGTGAGTCAGAGAACAGGTTTATATTTGATCATAAAATTTGCCGCCTTACCCTTTTTCAGCAAGTAGTTAATGAAATAGAAAATCTTCCAAGAGTCAAAAACATTGAATACATAAGTATTAATCGAGCAGTTACTGACTGTAACTCGATATTTTCACAGTTTCCCGTTACTTTCACTGAGGGAGGACGAAAGTCGACTTGGCAATATATAAATTACTATAAAGGATTTAGGCAAGAAGGCCGAGAAAAGTATCGTCTTAGGCAAGCATTAATTGCACGAATAACCCTTTATACCGGCCATGAAATAACACTCATTGAAGTACAAAGACGAGTTTTCAAAGTTAATGATGGATGGGTTGAGCTAGATACAACATCACTATTATTAAGTACCACGTATTACGCACCTTCATACACAGAAAATCAGTTATCAACTTTGCTTGAACGTTGCAGTGAATCACGAGGAACATGGGAGCATATAACTGCATACAATCAAAGTCAGAGCTTATCCATAAAGCACCCTTCAAATAACACAATATATGAAGGTAGTTATGCTGATAGACAAATAGCAATTATAGAAAAAAATTTGGAGTTTAGCTTTGCTTAAACTTTATAACAAAATCGCTTCATTTCTCAAAAGCAAAAAGAAAGCCACAGTTTTTTGGTTCACAAACCAACAGTTAGCCAATAAGTACAATATATCCGAGCTAATCAAGAGCAACAAGTGTCAGCTCGACACTCTAAAAAGTAATTCCACTGAAATAGACCAGCTCACAAAAGAAAAAAACGCTCTAGAAGATGAGTATAAAAATAAAACCATTATGTTCAATGAGTTAAAAAGCTCTATTTCCGTAGGAAAAGAACTGCATGCGGAAGAGTTGACTGGTCTACATGATCAATATCGCAAGTTTATTATTCAATTTTGTAAAGAACGCAATATACGCTCGCCTTTTGATAAACTCCCACTGAGGGAGCCTATTGTACAAAAAGGTTTTTTTAGCTTTTCAAAAGTCAAACAGACTTTATTTCTAGAAAAACTGCAAACTTTAGGCATCAGACCCAACGATGAGCAATTGGCTATGCTATTTTGTGAAAATCCAGCAGCTTGTATTCAGGCTGGTGCTGGTTCTGGAAAATCCACAATGTTGGCTGCAAGGGTTGCCTTTCTTCGCTTGGAAAATGATATTCCTTTTTCTAATATTACAGTGACCACCTTTACTAAAGAGGCCCGGAGTGAGTTTATTGAAAAACTTGTTAAAAATGTACAGTTGCTGTCGAATGTTCCAACCAGCTTTGGCGAGAAAGAAGCTCGTGATGTTGTAAGGACCTTTCATGCGCTTGCATATAAAGTAAATAAAGAGTTTGGTGACGGGAAGCGTATTATTTTAGGAAATTGGACGCCAATTTTTGAAAATAAAGATGGTGAAATAGTAGACATTGAGAACTTAGGGGCCTTATCAGAGAAGGAGCTAAAAGAAAATTATAAAAAAGACACGACAATCCCGCGCATGTCAGATTTGATGCAGCGAATATACGAATACCTTTATACCAAAGACACTAAATTCAAACAAAAGATTGACTACTTATTCCGTGCATCAATTAAACAACTGTGTTTTAACCAAAAATCACCAGAGAAAAATCCGTTTTATCGGGCAACCCCTTTAATAGAGAAAAGTTTATCTAAACAGTTATTTCACGATTGGTTAAATATAGATTTGGAAAAACATCGATCTATTGCACAAACCTATCCACCAATAGATGATTATTGGTCTTGTGGAAATTCTAAGCAAAACACAAATTTGAAGTATCACATATATTTACCAAAACAAAAACTTCGTGTTTTTCTAAGTCCCGATATTAATATTTATGATAAGGTAAAAAAATACGATGATTTTTGTGATAGTAAAAGAAGTCTGTCTAGCTGGCTGTTTTTTAGAAAGTTATTTGTATACTATAAAGCAGATAGTAAGTACATATGGGTTGATTCAGAAGAAGCTTTAATGAGGCTACTGGAACGTGAAAAACAATTCGATGAGTTCCCTCCAGAGTTCTCTTATGCTTGTGTAGGAGAGTTTGCCAAAAAGCCCAATGAAAAAGACTTTATACCAGTTTATGGTCAATTCAAATCTTTATCAGACTTTATCTATTCGTTAGGAAAATCTATTTCAGACTTTAGTTCAGCTGAAAGCGAAAGGTTACTTTGCTATGTTCCAAACCACGATAAAGTATTCTTGGAAGCATGCATAACCTTTAACGGTGCACTTGAAAAACTTTTAGAAAAAGAGAATTTGATTTCATTTGAGCAAATATTTCATACATTCCAAAACTCTGAGCACCCAGCATTAAAACTTTGTAATGCTGAAAGCTTATCATGGTGTAAGCATCTTTTGATTGATGAGTTTCAAGATATTTCTCCTAATATTATAAAGTTCCTCAATAACTTAAAAGCCATATATACAACTAAAACTAAATCAGGCTCTCTTATGTTTGTTGGAGACAGCAATCAATCCATCTATGTATGGCGAGGTAGCTCATATCTATATATAAAAATGCCTGACACTTTCTTTCCAGTACCCGATTATTTTTCAATTCTACCGCTTAAAGCTAACTATAGAAGCGCAAAACCGGTAATTGAACTAGCTAAGATACCACTAGTTAATATTGGTTCTGAAGACTCTGTAGTTCCAGCCAGAGAAGATTTAGCTTCAATGGAGTGCAATCTATCAATAAAAAGACCATATACGACGAAAGGTCGTAGTGAAACTTTAGATTACGACTTGCTGTGTAAAGAACTACAACGAGAAGTCAATCGAGTTAAAGCTACTCCTGAAGACCCTGTGTATGTTCTTTTTACAAGACATAGCTTAGCGAAAGATACAGGGCATAAAGAGTGGGATTCATTGTTTCAATCCCTAAAGAAATCAGGAGAAATTAAAGATCTAACGATACACACCAGTAAAGGTTTAGAGGCTCGATCTGTATTTATCTTAGGGGATATAGCTCCAAACACTTGGAATCCAATAAAAAATGCTATGTATGAATGGTGTGAAATAGGCACCACTTTTGAAAATGCCCAATATCACGAAGCTAACTGCCTTTGCTACGTTGCAATAACAAGAGCAAAAAATAATGTTCATTGGTACATAGACAGGCTTCAAGATAATGGATTAGCTCGAGCTTACTTTGAAAAGTGGCCATCAATTGTAAGTTGACTTAGTGGAATACTGACTCTAGCATCTTGTTTATCAAGTTGTCCTGATTCACAAAGTACAAACCACTGAGTGTGATCTTGATCAAATCTTCTGTTATCACCAGAAATATAGGAGGATAAGATATTTTCAGTAAACTTACCCAATGGTTTTCCTTCTTTCGCGCTCATTCGTCGATAAGACAAAGCCTTTGCATATGCGCCAGGATCATCACGAGCTAATTTTTTCATAGATATCTTATCCGCTCTTAATAGCTCAGAGTGCTGTTTTGCAACTTTTACTAAATCAGCTAGTTTAGCTATGAACTCTTCGGGCTCATCTTTAGCCTGAGTTTCAACAGGGTTATTATAATATTCGTTGATAACATATTTATCATTGCTAGAAAGTCGGTTTGTTAACAGCTCAATTCTTACCTGCAAATAAATAAACCGTTCGGCATATTCAATTAGCGTTGCTCTGTCTGACTCTTGGAGCAACGCAAACTCGCAATTTAATCGCTCTTCGAGATATAGCGCATCATTTTCAAAAACCTCTTCACAATCACTCATTCTGGTTTCCTCATATATGGTAAATGAAATAGTTTATTCCTCTGATAGCTCTTTAAAACATTTTTAATGACCCCAGAGTCTTCATAGCCTAGTAGCCGGTTGAGAGCTGAGACGTTCAACCGTTTATCGTGTGCAATTAAGTAATCAATAGCTGCAATAACGGACTGCTCACTTGGAGGACTATTTGGGCTATATAAATTTTGTCTGATATTTTTTTCTAACCAATAGGGAGTTAGAGGTCTCTTATTTGTATTATTAGTAAAATCTGAGTAGAGTAATTTATTGTTGATACAAAAAGCCATAAATTGACTTGGCCAGTTACTAAAAACACCTGTAAGCAGACTCATACACTGATAACGCAAGTTATGAGGAAGCATATCGGGGTCTTGGATATTATCCTTTTCTTGGTCCCTCACGACATCCCTGAGAACTAACCTCATTAAGTGTCTCAACACTTGAAAAAACGAAAATGAGTATATCCAATTAGATCCAACTTCTAATTTAATAAAGCCTTCACGTAATATGCGCTCATATAAAATAGTATCTTTAACGACATCAGCTTTTGCTATGCATGCAACGGTATTTTTTAAATCAAAAGCACAATGAAAACACTGAGTAATAGCTCCTAGGAATGGCATTTTATGAGGCTGCCCTACATCATTTAAAAGTGGTCTGATTGGGCTGGAACATCTAGGGCACCTATCATACAACTGACAAGCGTGACGACTGCACACCGTTATAAATGAAACTCGCCAAACTTTCCTGTAATAAGGTTCACCTTCCGCTAAGCACAGTGGGCAATATTGTAAACAATAACGTCTGTGATTATTTTTCTGACTTCCTGTTTGTAGAATGCAAGTCTTTCGATTCGCTTTAGGAGTTGAGCTAGCAAATAGTTTACCCGAATAGCTATCTAGTGTTGTTTCTCTAGATCTAAAATAAGTAACACGTAACGGCATGGAAAGCTTTTGTAGAATCTGCTCTGTAACAACATAATCGAGGTTGTAGTAGGTATTCCTCATTTCAGGTATGAGCAAATAGCAAAAAGAAAATACGTTTTGCCCATTAGCTCTGGCAACACGATAAACCCATGACGAAAATAGCTCATCTGGTAAAGGCTGTGGGTGCACTGGAAAAGCAGACGTCATTAACGATTACTCTTCTTACGTTCTTTAGGTGACTCATAATCGATTTTTTCAAGTAGTTCTAGCGTTATACTTTCAAGCCCACTTCTAATTGCAAAAATCGCCGCTTGAATGAGTATGTCTGAAACCTCTCCAAGCAAGCCTTCACTCATAAAATACACTTTCTGAGCAATAGCTTTACTCTTTAAATTTGACGAATTAGCTAAAGGTAGCATACGTTCAAAGCTTGCCAGTAAACGACGAAAATCGGTATCCATTTCCCATCTTGGTAATAATGAAGGTTTAAACCGGTTATCAAGCTGAGGGTCTGTTTTAATAGCTCTTAAAGCATCCTTAGTTCCTAGACCAACTATGGGTATCTTTAATTCATTACTTAAATTACGAATAACACTTAAGAAGACTCGTTGTTTATCTAAAGGGCCAGCAAGTAAAGAATGAATTTCGTCAATAACGAGCATTTTTACATTACAGGCAGCCATTATCGTTTTTACTTGATGGTGTTTTTTTTCTGCTGAGTCTGAAGGCCTAAAAGGAGCAAATAGCTTAGATAAAATATTACTATACAGTCGTGACTCGCTTGGCGTAGGCGGGGACTGAATAAACAATGCAGGTATAACTATACCTTCATTATCTTCACGCTCGTATGCTGGGTGCAAGTCAATAAAGCGTTCCGCAATCATTGTCTTACCGCTGTTACTATCCCCTACTATCAACATACATGGCATTCGATGCTTCTTAGGGTAAACGAGTAAATCTTCAAGTTTACCCAATATATCAATCGCCTTAGAATAACCAATCCATCTTGATGACAAAATATATTCAATACGTTCTTCATTACTCTTATCAAGTAAACTTCGAACATCTTCGTTCAAGTGATCAAACGAATTATTGCTAGTATGTTCAATCACGACGCACCTCTAACATTTCATCAAAAGGCTGTATATCATCGTCATTTATAAATTCTGTTTTAGTTAAAGGAGCTTTTTCATAAACTTCAGGTGAAAATATCGCGGTTTTCTCAGCATTTTTTCTTCGTTGAACAGCTTTTCTACTTTTTTTAGTTTTAATAACAGCTTCCTGCTCGATTTCCCTCATAGTCTCTAATGCGCTAAAAATCATTTCTTCATTTACATGAACAGCCCCATCATCTTTTAATTTTTTCTGTACTTTCCTTAGCTCCCATATGGTCATAGATGGATGTGCTGTGTTTCTGTATGGAATAGGGAAGTAACACTTTAACTGCGGGTCAAAAAACCATATTGTACTGATATCTCGAGGGTCTCGACGGCAAATAAACTTTCGTTTTAACTTGCTTCGCCCCTCGACGGTTGCATTGATCCAAACTCGAAGGACATCACTGTAATAACAAATATCATCAATACGAATGCCATAATCTTGTACGGTTCTTTCAACATAAGGAAGTAGATTGGTCTTAAGTGTTTCTTCATCATCTATCTTTCTTGGCATACCAACACCTTTCGTGTTTTTAGTACCTAAAACACCTTCTTCAAATTTTTGATATGGAGTAGTATTAATTCCTGAATGCAATTTGTGATGATAAGATTTTGTAATTAAAACAGTGAGCCAATGCTCAAACTCTTTTAACGTTAAGGCTGATTGCTTATCTGAGTCATACCCTCTTCTCTGCTGTGTGTTAGAAAATGTTGTTCCTGGTAAGGTGTGTATCTCCTTAGCAAATGTACCAAGCAGACGCTCAATATGACCGCCAAAATGAGGCCTGCCAACAGGACGCCATTCAATAGAAAAAGCATATTCTTGGCATGCTTTTTTAAGCATATTTCCACGAAACTCTTTTGCATTATCGGCATGGACTGTTCTTGGTACCCCCCAACAAGGCCAAGACGCATCTATATCATATTCAGCAAGAAACTTATCCTTCGGCAAGATCACATTAGAAAGACACATACCAACAGCCAAGGCACTTGGTTTTTCAAAAGAGATGTAAAAACCAGCTACCATCCTGCTGTATACATCTATTGCCATTGTTACCCAAGGACGTTCAAGAGGTAATCGATAAACATCATCTACCAATATTATATCTAAAGGTGTGTGGTCAATTTGAATTACAGCATAAGGATAATCAGCATGCGGGAACTCCCCCATACTCATATGAAGCGCATCATGAATTTGGTCTTTACTACAGCGCTTACGTATTTTCAAATCCTCAGATAAGCTTTTGATACGATTTCTTACCGTATTAACATGAGGAATAGTCAATGTAGCTTTCCTACACTCTAGCTTAACTAAGCGATGTACCGCTGCAACTGACTTCCTTTGCTTATTTAAATATTCGCTTTCAATACATGCATCAATGACTTTCTCTACTTCACTTGATAGTTTTTTACTACCGGAGTCACTCCTCGTTTTCGGGGACAGTATCATCAAAGATGAATCTGCTTCGTATAATCGAAGCCACTTATAAATTGTATTTATATGGTAGCCGTGCTCTGTAGCTACACTTTTTACTTCTTCAACAGTTCGGTCATGCTTATGTACCAAAGGTTGAATAATTTCCAATCGTTGCTGAGCTACTTTCCAGTCATCATCTTCGATAGCATCAATAACACTTACGCGTCTATCTTCTGGTGAAGGGGGCGATAAAGACAGCTCTGATATTCTGAGCTTTTCAATTTGCTTTGTATGGAAATTTTCTGCTAATACGTAATCTAAATTAGTAATTTGCAGTACAATGTAGTGCGTATCATTATGATAAACGGAGCTTCCTTGCTGCAAGGTAAATTCTTTTCTCGCTTTTCTAGGCATATCTATCTCCCTATCCAGATACGTGAAGACATGGTGATAGGTAAATTTAAATCCAAGTTCACTCTTTTTGCCGCAATGAGCCACCATAAAGAAGGTAAAATTTCAGCTTGTGCCCACTTATCGTTAAATAAAGACTTAATCAATTGTTCAACACTGCATTCTCTCATTGAATGAAGTGCACCAAATATTAACTCCTCGTGAGATTCATTGAGTGCATCACGTAAATATGGTTGTAAAAATCGAGCATTTTCCATGTAAGTTGTGCGTATCTCATTCTCAGTAAACAGCTTGAAGCGCCAACCTTGCTCTTTTGCATAACGAATTGCGGCCTTGAATTTTGGTTTAAGGTCTTCCCAATTTTTTTGAATATCACTGCGGTATTTAATTTCGCAAAGTACTATATTGCTATTGGAGAAAGATGAACGACCCGATATGTAACTAAGCAATACATCTGGGGTGTATTTTCTTTTTCTACCATTTGAATCCACCCATGAAATACAAACCGGTTGAACATCGTAGCTTTCTATACAGCTATCAAACTCAATCATTGTTAAAAAGTCGCGCTCAAGGGAAGATTCAAAAAATGCATCATTGGCTTTTTGTGAATTTGCCAATCCTGTCAGATTTCTATAATTTTTTGGTATTGTACGTACAGACATAAAATTAAACATCACCCATTAAAGATGTAGATTACTATTTAATACATCATATCGATGTAACTGATAACTACAAGCTATGTACTTTTTAAGCAAGATCTTTAATTATTACTTTATAGTGATGTAATTGTCATTAGGATTTGAAGATCCCCCCACTAAAGCAACGGCCGAGCACGTATGATGTGGATTACGAAAAGGCCTTTGCCGCCAATTAGTTAAGTCTATGGATTGACCAATAATCGAATAAAGTGCCGCCGTTGATATTGCTTCATCGTCCGACATGGTTGGCATAATTGTAGCCATTCTCTGAGCAAGCATCGACTTACCCGTTCCAGGTGGGCCTAAAAAAAGTAAATTATGCCCGCCAGCAGCTGCAATTTCTAATACCCGCTTAGCGCCGGGCTGACCTTTAACATCACTTAAATCGAGTAAAAAGTCGGGAGCTTGTGTGCAATCGGGATATTCTATATTTAGTGGTAAAGGCTGCTGATTAAGTAAATCTCCCCATACTTCCTGTAAAGAGCTAACAGCTTTGCGTTTAACACCATTAACCAAACTAGCTAAGCTGTCGTTTGCAAAAGGTAAAAAACAGCAGCGGTCTTGCTCTTTTGCAGCAAGTACCGAGGGCAAAATAGCGTTAACCCCACGCACTTCACCATTAAGGGCAAGCTCGCCATAAAATTCGTATTTATGAATATCAGGGCAAACAATCTGGCCAGAGGCCACTAAAATACCTACCGCAATAGCTAAATCAAATCGGCCGCCATCTTTAGGTAAATCAGCAGGGGCTAAATTTACGGTTATTCGTTGATCGGGGAAACCAAACTGAGAGTTTTCAAGTGCACTGCGTACTCTATCTTTCGACTCTTTAACAGATGCTTCAGGGAGCCCAACAATATGAAAAGCCGGTAAGCCATTTCCTAGGTGAACTTCTACAATAACTTCAGGAGCATTAATGCCCACTTGGGCACGAGAATAGATGCGAGCTAACGACATTCCTTATCCTAGTAAATGGTGTGATTACACCAGTTTAGTCAGGATAATTAAAAACGTGTACTGTGATTTGCCATTTAATCGCGGCAATACGTAGCGATAAAGTGGTTAGCATCGCTAACACCATGGCCAATTCAGTTGCTAATCCAAAATAAATCCCAAGTGTATAAACAATACCGCCCGCTATACAGGTAATAGCGTATAGCTCACCTTTTAACAGCATAGGAATTTCGCGCGCCAGTACATCGCGGATCATACCGCCAAAACAGCCCGTAATAACCCCCATAATAATAGCAGTCATATGCGGCATACCTGCCAGTAATGCTTTTTGAGTGCCCATTACTGCAAAAAAAGCTAAGCCAAACGCGTCAGCAATTTGTAACGTGTAATGTGGAATCGATTTTTGCTTATTAATCAGCCTAGAAGTAATGAATACCGCAGCCAAAATAGCATAAAAAAAACTTTGATCGTGTAGCCAAAAAACGGGGACATTTAAAATTACGTCACGCACTGTACCACCACCAATGGCAGCCACGGTCGCTAATACCACTACCCCAAAGCCATCCATTTTCTTTTCGTGCGCTACCAACGTGCCAGTAACAGCAAACACGGCAATGCCAATTAAATCAAACCAGTGGTAAAGTTCAGTCATGCTAGTAACAACTCAAAAATATTTGTGCCGTTTTAACACAAACCAAACAAAGTTTTAAGTAATAACGATTTATTTTAAGAAGTTTATAACATTTTTGAAGGGTATATCTGGAGGTATGAGCTCATTAAAGTTAAGTGCCTCACGCAATGAAGACGAGCTTAGGGTTATAAGCCAAAACATAAACACGCTAAATTTTAGACATAAAAAAACACGCTTTAAGCGTGTCGTTTCATTTTTATTTCAGTGGTTGCGGGAGCCAGAGCTTATTAAAGGTGAATGCCTCACGCAGTGAAGACGACCTTTGCTGGCTAATGGAGAGCTGAGACCTACGAGCTATTCATTCCACTGAATTTCGGACATAAAAAAACACTCATATAGAGTGTCGATTCATTCTAACTTTTTATTTCAGTTGGTTGCGGGAGCCGGATTTGAACAGACGACCTTTACTGGGTTATGGAGAGCTGAGACCGACGAGCTATCCGTTTCACTGAATTTCAGGCATAAAAAAACACGCTTTAAGCGTGTCGTTTCATTTTTATTTCAGTGGTTGCGGGAGCCGGATTTGAACCGACGACCTTCGGGTTATGAGCCCGACGAGCTACCAGACTGCTCCATCCCGCGCCTGAAATATGTATACTTATTTAGCGTTGCTTACATTACAACGTGGCTGCCAACTTCCTACAGGAAATTGGTTGCGGGAGCCGGATTTGAACCGACGACCTTCGGGTTATGAGCCCGACGAGCTACCAGGCTGCTCCATCCCGCGCCTGTATATTTTAAGTCTATCGACTACTTAGTTTCATCTCTTAAGTTAGAGCTTTACAGTAACCTCAATCCTATACAGGAAATTGGTTGCGGGAGCCGGATTTGAACCGACGACCTTCGGGTTATGAGCCCGACGAGCTACCAGGCTGCTCCATCCCGCGCCTGTAATTTCTTT
>JGI24527J20359_1000203_pt1 | contig 23183 bp, 18 predicted proteins | sample LinPmetageLP52_FD_20359 | JGI IMG/M metagenome (IMG submission 20359) | reverse complement strand
CGCAACGCATCTTCCGGCGCTGCAGTCTGGCATAGACATGTGGAACGGGCTGACGGGCCTGCGCAGTATCCGAGAGGTCGACGCCCGCATGGCTGGTGTCCGGCGCCAGATTGCAGGCATCAAACAGGACCGCGCCGGTTTCATCGCACAGTTGGATGCACTGGATGGCGGGGCAGACGCGCAGGAACAGCCCTTGGCGCGTTACGCCGCTTTGCAAACCGCGGTGGAGCGTGCCCGTCAGGCCCAAGCGCGCCGCAGCGATCTGGACGCCCGCCTTGCCGTTGCGGAGGACGCCGCGGCTGAGGCGCTGCGCGAGATTGCCGTGCTTGATGATCAGGTCCAACTTCTGGCCCGTGCGTTTGATGACCAGATAGACACCTCTACCCTCGATGCATTGCGTCAGGCGACGGCGACCGCGCAACAGGCAATTGCCCTGCGCCAGCAAAGTGCGGATTTGCGTACCCGTCTGCTCTCGATCCTGGGGGTTGATGCCTGGGAGCAGGCGCAGGAACGCCTCAGCGCCGCGCCCCTCGCACAGGCGCAAGTGGAGCTTGCCGAGCTCTGCGAAGACCTGTCGCGACTTGAAGCAGAGCTCGACAGCGCGATTGCTGCGCGTGCTCGGGCGCAAGCGGCGCTGGACGCGGTTGGGGGGGATGGTGATATCGCGGCGCTCACCTCGCAAAAGCGCACGGTCGAAGAACAGATGCAGGCCGTGATGCTGCGCTATCTGACGGGGCGCTTTGGCCATACTTTGGCCGAGGATGCCATCCGCCGGTATCGCGACACCCACCGCAGCACGATGTTGGCCGCGACCGAACAGGCATTCAGTGATCTGACCCAAGGGGCATACACTACACTGACCACGCAGCCTGCCGCTCAGGGGGATGTGTTAATGGCTGTGCGGGCAGAGGATGGGGTGTCTAAGGAAGCCGCCGCAATGTCCAAAGGGACGCGGTTCCAGCTTTACCTTGCCCTGCGCGCGGCGGCCTATGAACAAATGGCGTCGACCGGAACCGTGCTGCCGTTCTTCTGTGATGATGTGTTTGAAACCTTCGACGAAGACCGCACCCGCGCGGCCTGTCGCTTGATGCAACGGGTCGGAAAGCGCGGGCAGGCCATCTATCTCACCCACCACCAGCATGTGGTCGATCTTGCACAAGAGGCCTGCGGCACAGATGTGACCGTGCACCGGCTGTAACGCCCCATATGGATTCGCGATTATCCGGCCCGCGAGTCGGCGATTCCACCGCAATGACCTACCTGTGGTTGGGTCGAGGCGCGAAAAGCCCCGTATAAGCGGAGAGAGATACCCTGAGGGGACTTGGTGCTACAAATTTCCGACGCTCAGAAAGTCAATAAAACAGGCGTTTGTGAAGGTTTTTTGACGAAAAGGATAAAATCCGAAAAAAGGGGTTGCGGGTGTTTGGAACAAACCTTAGAACGCCCCTTACCGGAGACGCAGAGATGCAGACACGGGGCGCTAGACGGGGACGACGGGTTACGGTTCGGGTCTTACGTAGCGGGAAAATCCTGAGGTAATTGAGGCGGGGCGCGCTGAGAAGTTTACGGCGCATCTTGGTTTCTTTTGTCTCGACGCTCTTTGAAATTGATAGATATCTGAAGAGATATGTGGGCGGTTTGGTTCATTCGATGGATCAACGTCTGTATATCGCGCTCTTAGGCTTCGGCCGATGATGGAGTGTCAGCTTCACTGTTTGGACGGCTTGTTGTTACTTTGGTAACTTTAAGCACTTCAAACGGAGAAAACGCCTGTATCATTCAGTAAGTGATGCAGGTTTGATGTGCAGAGGTTCGACGTCAAGGATACGCAGTAATGCGTTTCAACTTGAGAGTTTGATCCTGGCTCAGAACGAACGCTGGCGGCAGGCCTAACACATGCAAGTCGAGCGCACCTTCGGGTGAGCGGCGGACGGGTTAGTAACGCGTGGGAACATACCCTTTTCTACGGAATAGCCTCGGGAAACTGAGAGTAATACCGTATAAGCCCTTCGGGGGAAAGATTTATCGGGAAAGGATTGGCCCGCGTTAGATTAGATAGTTGGTGGGGTAATGGCCTACCAAGTCTACGATCTATAGCTGGTTTTAGAGGATGATCAGCAACACTGGGACTGAGACACGGCCCAGACTCCTACGGGAGGCAGCAGTGGGGAATCTTAGACAATGGGCGCAAGCCTGATCTAGCCATGCCGCGTGTGTGATGAAGGTCTTAGGATCGTAAAGCACTTTCGCCAGGGATGATAATGACAGTACCTGGTAAAGAAACCCCGGCTAACTCCGTGCCAGCAGCCGCGGTAATACGGAGGGGGTTAGCGTTGTTCGGAATTACTGGGCGTAAAGCGTACGTAGGCGGATTGGAAAGTTGGGGGTGAAATCCCAGGGCTCAACCCTGGAACTGCCTCCAAAACTATCAGTCTAGAGTTCGAGAGAGGTGAGTGGAATTCCAAGTGTAGAGGTGAAATTCGTAGATATTTGGAGGAACACCAGTGGCGAAGGCGGCTCACTGGCTCGATACTGACGCTGAGGTACGAAAGTGTGGGGAGCAAACAGGATTAGATACCCTGGTAGTCCACACCGTAAACGATGAATGCCAGTCGTCGGGCAGTATACTGTTCGGTGACACACCTAACGGATTAAGCATTCCGCCTGGGGAGTACGGTCGCAAGATTAAAACTCAAAGGAATTGACGGGGGCCCGCACAAGCGGTGGAGCATGTGGTTTAATTCGAAGCAACGCGCAGAACCTTACCAACCCTTGACATCCTGTGCTAACCCGAGAGATCGGGCGTTCACTTCGGTGACACAGTGACAGGTGCTGCATGGCTGTCGTCAGCTCGTGTCGTGAGATGTTCGGTTAAGTCCGGCAACGAGCGCAACCCACATCCTTAGTTGCCAGCAGTTCGGCTGGGCACTCTAAGGAAACTGCCCGTGATAAGCGGGAGGAAGGTGTGGATGACGTCAAGTCCTCATGGCCCTTACGGGTTGGGCTACACACGTGCTACAATGGCAGTGACAATGGGTTAATCCCAAAAAGCTGTCTCAGTTCGGATTGGGGTCTGCAACTCGACCCCATGAAGTCGGAATCGCTAGTAATCGCGTAACAGCATGACGCGGTGAATACGTTCCCGGGCCTTGTACACACCGCCCGTCACACCATGGGAGTTGGTTCTACCCGACGACGCTGCGCTAACCTTCGGGGGGCAGGCGGCCACGGTAGGATCAGCGACTGGGGTGAAGTCGTAACAAGGTAGCCGTAGGGGAACCTGCGGCTGGATCACCTCCTTTCTAAGGATGTTTCTAGTCAGATGAGCTTGCTCATCTCGTGAAACACTTAGCAGGTCAGTAAACAAAACTGACCATATTCAAGGCATCGCAAGATGACCTTTCGGACCGAGCCGTCCTCATATCTCTTCAGCAAGCTTATCCGCGCAGCGGATGAGCGTCGCCCCGACAGGGTACCGCGGAGCGGTGTCCCGTAAGGGGTAGGGTTGCTTCATGCAGCCAACGTAACACGCAGCCCTCGGGCTACGCTGGGGCCTTAGCTCAGCTGGGAGAGCGCCTGATTTGCATTCAGGAGGTCAGGAGTTCGATCCTCCTAGGCTCCACCAAGCATACGGCCCTTGAATAACCGCTTGGGCTGGTCCCTCTCGGGACATTCCTTCGGAATGCCCTGCCGGGACGTCGCGGTTTTGCTTTGCAAAACACGCTGGGTCGGTAGCTCAGGTGGTTAGAGCGCACGCCTGATAAGCGTGAGGTCGGAGGTTCAAGTCCTCCTCGACCCACCAAGATCTTTGCCAGCTAAAGATCGTCGCCCAAACAGGGTTTTGCACAGCAAAGCACGCGTTGGGCAAGCACACGATTTGACCATTAAGCACTGTTCGCAGTTCTTAATCGTCCAATCGGACGGCGCGCAAGCGCATGGGTGACATTCCTTTGGAATGCATCTGATTGACATCGTAAAGAGAGATACAGTTACTTTAAGAGTAATCTTGAAGTAACAAACAACACGATCTGATCGCACCGCGTTAGGTGATGATCTCGGTTGCTGCTCCTTTTGGAGCCGGCGTTTACTTGACTGTTTCCTCGGTCTTTTGAACGTATCGCGACTGAAAGCGACGTGTTGTCCAAGTCAAGTACACTAACCAGAGTAGTGACGCCTGCTTCCTGCACGGAAGGTAGGCTAGATGCACTACTCGCTGTCCACTCTGAGAGAGTGGGCGGGTAAAAGTATGCTTTTGATCTGGAATAAGGGAAGACAGTTTCTTACCAGCTTCTGTCTCCCGCGTTGGACTGACGTCCTGCACTCTACCGGCCGTTTGAGGGTCTAAATTGTCCTCAAGTAGCCGAATAGGCGGTAGGACATTAAATCAGTCTTTCTTTTTCTGGATCAAATCAAGCGCGAAAAGGGCGTTTGGTGAATGCCTTGGCAGTAAGAGGCGATGAAAGACGTGATACTCTGCGATAAGCCATGGGGAGCTGAGAATAAGCTTTGATCCATGGATTTCTGAATGGGGCAACCCACCTGATTGTTTATTGTTGTCCTACCGCTTTGCTACTTGAGGACGTAAGTTCGCAAGGTGCAGACGGTGGGTTCATCAGTAAGCAGAACCAGGTATTTATAGACTGAATACATAGGTTTATAAAAGCAAACCCGGGGAACTGAAACATCTAAGTACCCGGAGGAAAGGAAATCAATTGATACTCCCCTAGTAGCGGCGAGCGAACGGGGACCAGCCGAGCCATGAATGTGGTTAGAATGCGTTGGAATGCGCAACCAAAGTGGGTGATAGTCCCGTATAAGAAGCATGATTGGACGTATTAAGTAGGGCGGAACACGTGAAATTCTGTCTGAAGATCGGAGGACCACCTTCGAAGGCTAAGTACTCCTTACTGACCGATAGTGAACCAGTACCGTGAGGGAAAGGTGAAAAGCACCCCGACGAGGGGAGTGAAACAGTACCTGAAACCGAACGCCTACAATCAGTTGGAGGGTCTTTACGGCCTGACAGCGTACCTTTTGTATAATGGGTCATCGACTTGGTCTCACAAGCAAGCTTAAGCCGTTAGGTGTAGGCGTAGCGAAAGCGAGTCTTAATAGGGCGTTGAGTTTGTGGGATCAGACCCGAAACCGAGTGATCTAGGCATGGCCAGGTTGAAGATAAGGTAACACTTATTGGAGGACCGAACCCACATCCGTTGAAAAGGATCGGGATGAGCTGTGCCTAGGGGTGAAAGGCCAATCAAACTCGGAGATAGCTGGTTCTCTGCGAAATCTATTTAGGTAGAGCGTCATCCGAATACCCTCGGGGGTAGAGCACTGGATGGGTAATGGGGCCCCACAGGCTTACTGATCCTAACCAAACTCCGAATACCGAGGAGTACTAGATGGCAGACACACAGCGGATGCTAACGTCCGTTGTGAAGAGGGAAACAACCCTGACCTACAGCTAAGGCCCCTAATTCATGGCTAAGTGGGAAAGCAGGTGAGACGACCAAAACAACCAGGAGGTTGGCTTAGAAGCAGCCATCCTTTAAAGATAGCGTAACAGCTCACTGGTCTAAATAAGTTGTCTTGCGGCGAAGATGTAACGGGGCTCAAGCCATGAGCCGAAGCTTAGGATGCATTAATTGCATGGTAGCAGAGCGTAGTGTGACATAGTTCCATGTCTCCTTAGCCCTTCGGGGTATTGGAGACGCGGAACTTTCTGTGAAGCGGGCCTGTGAGGGATCCCGTGGAGAGATCACTAGTGAGAATGATGACATGAGTAGCGACAAAGAGTGTGAGAGACACTCTCGCCGAAAATCCAAGGGTTCCTGCTTAAAGCTAATCTGAGCAGGGTAAGCCGACCCCTAAGGCGAGGCCGAAAGGCGTAGTCGATGGGAACCAGGTTAATATTCCTGGGCCAGATGGAAGTGACGGATCTCGAGGGTAGTTCATCCTTATCGGATTGAATGGGCTGCTTAGAGGTCCCTGGAAATAGCTCCATCGCTAGATCGTACCCTAAACCGACACAGGTGGATAGGTAGAGAATACCAAGGCGCTTGAGAGAACTATGTTGAAGGAACTCGGCAAAATACCTCCGTAAGTTCGCGAGAAGGAGGCCCGGTTCCTAGGCAACTAGGGGCTGGGGGCACAAACCAGGGGGTGGCGACTGTTTATTAAAAACACAGGGCTCTGCGAAGTCGTAAGACGACGTATAGGGTCTGACGCCTGCCCGGTGCCTGAAGGTTAAAAGGAGGAGTGAGAGCTCTGAATTGAAGCCCAGGTAAACGGCGGCCGTAACTATAACGGTCCTAAGGTAGCGAAATTCCTTGTCGGGTAAGTTCCGACCTGCACGAATGGCGTAACGACTTCCCCGCTGTCTCCAACATAGACTCAGCGAAATTGAATTACCGGTCAAGATGCCGGTTACCCGCGGTTAGACGGAAAGACCCCGTGCACCTTTACTACAACTTCACACTGGCATTAGGCCGAACATGTGCAGGATAGGTGGTGGGCTTTGAAGCGTGGACGCCAGTCTGCGTGGAGCCTCCCTTGAGATACCACCCTTGTTCTGCTTGATGTCTAACCGCGGTCCGTTATCCGGATCCGGGACCCTGTGTGGTGGGTAGTTTGACTGGGGCGGTCGCCTCCTAAATCGTAACGGAGGCGCGCGAAGGTTGGCTCAGAGCGGTCGGAAATCGCTCGTTGAGTGCAATGGCAGAAGCCAGCCTGACTGCGAGACTGACAAGTCGAGCAGAGTCGAAAGACGGCCATAGTGATCCGGTGGTCCCAAGTGGGAGGGCCATCGCTCAACGGATAAAAGGTACGCCGGGGATAACAGGCTGATACTGCCCAAGAGTCCATATCGACGGCAGTGTTTGGCACCTCGATGTCGGCTCATCTCATCCTGGGGCTGGAGCAGGTCCCAAGGGTACGGCTGTTCGCCGTTTAAAGAGGTACGTGAGCTGGGTTTAGAACGTCGTGAGACAGTTCGGTCCCTATCTTCCGTGGGTGTAGGATACTTGAGAGGAGTTGCCCCTAGTACGAGAGGACCGGGGTGAACGATCCACTGGTGGACCAGTTGTTATGCCAATAGCAGTGCTGGGTAGCTATGATCGGACAGGATAACCGCTGAAGGCATCTAAGCGGGAAGCCCCCCTCAAAACAAGGTATCCCTGAGAGCCGAGATAGACCATCTCGTCGATAGGCCAGAGATGTAAGCGTAGTAATACGTTCAGTTGACTGGTACTAATTGCTCGATAGGCTTGATTTGATCCAGTAGAAGAAAGACTTCTTACTCGGACAAAAGCATACACATACAATCAGTCGTACTGACTTGGACAAATCCTTACCCAGAATGGTGAGGGGGCGGGAACGCGCATCCTTCGGATACGCTCTCTCCCGCTTGTTGCTCTTTTGCCAATGGCAAAAGGAACAACATAGAGGTTTTACTCGGTTTGGTGGTCATAGCGTAAGCAAAACACCCGATCCCATCCCGAACTCGGCAGTTAAGTGCTACTGCGCCAATGGTACTGCGTCTTAAGACGTGGGAGAGTAGGTCACCGCCAAACCTAGCAAAACCTCTACGTATCTCTCAACGATGACAATAAATAAGCCAATACAATAACATTGGCCACAGCCGCGGGATGGAGCAGCCCGGTAGCTCGTCAGGCTCATAACCTGAAGGTCGTAGGTTCAAATCCTACTCCCGCAACCAACCTTAACGAACAGGCCGCAGTCGAAAGACTCGCGGCCTTTTTGCTGTCCTCAACGCTCAATAGTTCCAGCCTGTTGATTGTCACCGAGAACTGACCCGGCAACTGTAGAAATTGTCATTGAGAATTGACCCATGTGCAATCTTTCCCCTGCTTGAATGGTAATCCCCCCTAAAATTAGTGGTGTTCAAAAGTAGAATTTTCTCGGCAAGATATCTGAGGAGATTTACGATGAAGAATGGACGATACAGCGACGCGCAGATTATGGCGATCCTGAAGCAAGCGGAGGGTGGCGTGCCAGTTTCTGAACTGTGCCGTGAACATGGCATGAGCAGCGCGAGCTTCTACAAATGGCGTGCAAAGTTTGGCGGTATGGATGCGTCGATGATATCCGAGATGAAGGATATGGCGGAGGAGAACCGCCGCCTGAAGCGCATGTATGCTGAGATGAGCATGCAGAACGACTTGCTGAAGGAGGCGCTTGGAAAAAAGCGTTGAGGCCGTCTCAGAGGCGAGGGATGGCCATGAATGCGATTGCGCAACATGGGGTCAGTATCGCGCTGGCCTGCCGTGCGTTTGAGATCAGCGAGACTTGCTACAGATACAGCCCTGTTTTGAGCGACGAGAACGAAGAGATTGCGGACTGGCTTGAACGTCTGACGGCGAACAAGCGCAACTGGGGCTTTGGGTTGTGCTTTTTGTATCTGCGCAACGTTCAGGGCTATGGCTGGAACCATAAACGGGTCTACCGGATCTACTGCGAGCTGGAGCTGAACCTGCGGATCAAGCCCAAGAAACGCTTGAAGCGGGACAAGCCGGAGCCGCTGGCCGTGCCAGAGAGACCAAATGACACTTGGTCCATGGACTTCATGGCGGATCAATTGGCGGATGGTCGGTCGATCAGGACGTTGAACGTTTTGGATGACTTCAATCGCGAAGGCCTGGCCATTGAGGTCGACTTCTCGCTGCCTGCGGAACGCGTCGTGCGGGCGCTGAACCAGATCATTGAATGGCGAGGCCAGCCCCAAACTCTTCGTGTGGACAACGGCCCAGAATACGTCAGCGGCAAGCTGATGGCATGGGCTGAGACGCGCAACATCTGCCTGCAATACATCCAACCCGGAAAGCCGCAACAGAATGCCTATATCGAGCGCTACAACCGAACCGTTCGCGGCGAATGGCTGGGGCAATACATCTTCGAAACCATCGAGGAGGCACAGGACCAAGCAACTGAATGGCTCTGGACTTACAACAACGAGCGACCCAACATGGGTATCGGCGGCATGACACCCGCCATGAAACTGAAAACAGCCGCCTGAATTCTACGGCTGGACCCCATTAAAAATGGGGGGATTACCGAAAGAGATATTAAGAGGGCCGAACAATCCAGCCGCTGGCTGGAAAACTGGCAGCCAGAGAAACTAGCGGATCTTCAGGCTGAGTTGAAGGCTAAAGAGCTTGAGAAGGCCCAGCTCGAACAATCAATTCTATCGGGATTGACCTCGGTGCTCGCATTAGTGAACGGAAGAGCGCAGGCATACACTATATGCGCCGAAATGCTCATTGACGTGGCCCACGAGTTTGAAGGCATAATGGAGGACCGCGGCATTACGGTCAAAAACAGAGCTGGGGCTGAAGCGCGCTTTCGGCCAGCTGGAAAATCGGTAGCCCATTCGCCGATGGGTCGAAGTATCACGACCTATGTCGTCATGCGCCGGGTACATGACGGCTGGCGGCTCATCCACGCAGAACGCGACTATTGCTATGACAATCAACGTGAGTTCATGCAGGTCATCGTACGACCTTGTGCACATGAAAATATGATCCGGCACGCCACACGTAACTTCAGCGTCTGGGATGAAACCCCGACTGATGGGTTGATGGCATGATGGATACACGCATGCCTCCGCAGAACCTTGGCCTGAACGCGCTTTATTCGGCACGACCCTACAGGCTTTCCGAGAATACTGTCGAAGCAACAGTAATCGCGGCGTCAGGTGATTGGCAGGGACCCTCTGGGTCCCTGCCAATATCAAAGTGTCGAAAGCGCTCAGGAGCTGGCGATGAGGTGTGCCGAGAGTATCTCGTCATCATCCTTCGCCGCGTTAGAAGACAACCGTTTGGAAAGGCTTAGAAGATCCATCCGGGTCAGCTCTTTCTTTTGCACGAGTTCAGCCGCGATTTTTTTAAGGATAGCTATGTTATTATTGAGCAAGGCCCGTACTGCCGTTTCTGCTTCTTGCAAATGTGCCTCAATCCGCTGCTGCGTCTTGAGTGGTAGCTTTTGAAAATCCATTTGGCTTACATCCTGCCAGGCCAAGCCGGACTCGCCGAACGACCAGTTGAGTTCCATCTGAGCGGCAAGAACCGTTGCTTGCGCGAGGTCGCTTGCGGGGCCCACGCCCGCGCCGTTGCTCACCTCACCCAAGACCAACGTTTCAGCTTCGCGGCCGGCGAGGCACATTCTGAGTTTTGCCTTTGCTAACCGAGATGTCATCGTGGCCAGAGGAGCTGGCTCGACCCGCCCTCCCCTTGCCGTCACCCAAACTCCCAAAGGGGTGGGTAAGGGTGACAGTAGCGCTGATAGAAGGTGCCCTGCTTCGTGGATCGCAACACGGTGCAACAGTGCTGTGTCCAGTGCCGGCGCAATTTGATCGGTCGCCGCGTTCAAATGGCGTTGCGCCAAGGGCAGATGATCCATCCGCGCTCTGCTGAGCGCATCGCGAACAAGTGCTTCTGCGGTGGCACCAGGCTCGCCGAGGATGCGCTCTGCAATTGCGCTCAGGTTCAGAGCCGCATTGTTTGCGGATCCCAATTTGCGCGCAAGAATTGCCTCGAGCCCAGAACGGTCAGGTAACGGAATCTCCACTTTCAGATCAAACCGCCCGCTGCGAAGAACTGCAGGGTCGACAATGTCTAAATGGTTGGTTGCACCTAACAGAATGAGGCCCTCGACTTCCGCGGCATGATTAACCTGTTCAAGCAGACCGTTGACTACCCCCCGCAGATAGCCGTCATTTAGCCTTTTTGAGGAGCGATCTGAAAAACTGTCGATTTCGTCAATGAACAAAACCGCTGGTGCTTTTTGGGCGGCGCGCTCGAATGCCGTAGCAAGGGCGGCAAGCATGTCACCTTGATGCCCATGCCTTTGGCAATCAGAATACGACGTAGTGACCAAAGGAATCCCGGCGGTTCCGGCGAAGGCGTTCGCTAGCATCGTCTTTCCCGTGCCCGGTGGGCCATAGAATATGGCGCTTCTGGTCAAATCCGACCAAGCCGCCCTGCCCTCCCGCCACGCATTCAGATCTTCGAGCATCCGTTTCAGCGGTGGCATAGCGTCGCCAAGTCCTTCCACATCGCTCAGAGTAATGCGCGGCCCACTGTTCTGAACCGCCACAATCTGTGAAAAACGGTCAGCGACGCGTAGTGTCGTCGTTTCTTCGAACGCGGCGGCAACTTGAAGCGGCTCTAAGCGGCGAAGCGCGTCAGAATCTGGCAGTCGTCTCAGCAACTCGTCTTCAGCAAGCTGGCCCGTATTACTATGTGTGAACCGCAACGTCTCGATTATCGCCTTCGCAGATAGACTAGGCCAGCGAAAGCTCTGATACACAAGGCTTTCTTGCTCCGAAGATAACTGACTCTTCGCACTACACACTGCCAATACGGATGCGTGGCGCATCAGACTTTTATCGATCGCTTGTCGGAACTTTGGGATCGAACGCTTTTGCTCGCTCGCTGCAATATCAGAGCCGGTAGTATAGATATGACAAGCGGCCTTCTGACCTGTCGGACAGGATTGATTTTCCTGCCAATGCGCCAGCACCTCTGCAGAAACGCTTTCAAGCTGAGACCGCATCTGAGCTGATGGGCAGAGTATCAAAGTAACTCCCCCCGGGCGGAAAACCTGCTCAAGCGCATGTTGATCCTTAATCGTAGCGCACATTAAAATGATGGCGAGAACAGCTACCGGACGTGGCTGGATCTGCCATAAAGGTGAAATCTCTAAGTCAGTGCAGGCAAACGGGTCATTACCGTCAGCGAAACACTGCTCGATTTCACTGGGTGTCATTGTTTCCGCAGCGGGTGCCCCTTCAATACCGTCCGGTTTGCGCCGCACATCGTGTTCAAAAACCCGGCGAACGGGGGGTTTCAATAAGTCGATAGATGCTTCGCCCTCTGCTTCACGATCGTCATAATCGTAAAAGCGCTCGGCATTCGATCTCCACTCAGCAAGTGCGCTCTCGCGTAGCGCAGCGACAGTAGTCCGCGCCAGATCGGCAGAAAATGTGGTCGGAAACAGCGGTGATTTTTGTAAAAATTCGCTCATATAATTCGCCCCCATCAATAGCAAAACGGCATCAGGCCGACGGGAGCTGGGGGCATCTGGTCAACGCCTAGATCAACCAGTGCAGCCTCGAAACTTGCGCCCGGTCGACGTCTTAGAGCCGCTATTTCTTCGACACCAATAGACTGTGAACGGCGACGATCTGCGGTAAATTTCACCACGTTTTCTGATAAGCAAACGAGCGCTAGCAGATCAAAGTCATTCTCGGAATACCGCCGAACACCAGCGGGTGATCGGTGGTACCCGCGGGAAACGTTGAAATTGAAGCAACCGCCGCGTGGACGTGTTACCGTTTTGACTTGAACACGCAGAACACCCTGCTCAAGGAATACAACGCAATCGAAAGGTGAATGCTCTGCAACTCCTACGCTTTGGAGTCCTAAACTTAAGAATACGCTTTCAACAAGCAGTTCGCCTGCGCGCCCATACTGTTTGCCGTGATATCGACGTGTATCGGTATCAACGTCGGGGAACTGCAGTAGGTCTTGATGTGGGGTGGTCAAAGGGCGGTTAAACACCTCTTCGAGCCCGACTAATGTCGGTTGATGTGACATTTTAATATCCTTGAATAGCAATAAATAGCCCCGCCAGCCGCCTATGCGGTGCTGGCCAAGGGCAAAAATTATGGAAAGGTTCGAGGCTTATGCGTCGGGCGTGAAGCCAAGATCGTTTGCAGGATCATCGGCCTCTGCGCGCTCGGCCATCTGCTCTAGACAGAGCTCTGCTTCTTCAAGCATGAAATAAACACGAGCCGGAGCTGCGGATTGCATAATTTTCGCGAGTTTTACCTGTGCAGCTTCTAGCTCGACCATGGATTTGGAACGAATGGCGCGGTGGATCACCCCCGCCGCGCGACACAGTAGCTTATCAGCGGGCTTGCGGGTACGGAACCTTGCCAGCATGAAGGCGTCTTCAGCCAAGCCTTCCCACACGGCGTCCGTCTCGCTGTCCCAGGCAAACCCATCAGGCCAGTCAGTATCGTCGAAGAAAACTTCTTCATCGAGCGTTGACTGCATATTGCTGACGAGGCGTTCGAACATAAGCGATTGTGGCGAGACCTCAAAATTTTGGCCTGTCGCTTGGTCAATTGGGTCGTTAAAATAGTCGTTAAGCATAATGATCTCCTTTGCAGATCGTTGTGTTAGAGCGGGATAAGGGTTGCAGCCCTTGTCTCGCTTGCACTATTATGATACCATTATATCAATATGTCAACCTATTATTAAAGGACTATTGCAAAATGGTTAAAAAAGGACGCCCTCCTGTCGATTCATCCGGAATTATGCTTAGGCTCCACAACGATATCATAAAAAAAATAGACGGCTTTCGAAAAGAAGAAGACGATCTGCCCACGCGTCCGGAAATGATCCGCCGAATGATACGAGACTGGATCGAAGATAAAGAAAATATGAAGTAAAAATATGATAACGCAAAAATATGAAGTTATATCTCTTCTGGTCGGACAGTAGGGGTTTGAAACGCGATGAATAGTTCATTAGCAGGTATTTCTGGCACCTGGAGTGGGAAGGTCGGGCTCCGTGAGCTAGGTGACATCCGGTGGCTCATCATCTGGTAGCGGTCCGGCGTCGTAACGATCGGGACCGGGCGGCCCGTTTTTCGCGCGTTTTGCAATTCGGTAACGTTCGATGGCCTCAAGAGCCGTTTGACCGACACCTCTTAAGCGCCGAACAGCTTCATCATGGTTGTGAGAACGCTGTGGTTGTTTGGTTTCCGGCGGGGCGTCAAGAGCCCATGGTGGTACCGGTATTTGACGAGCGGTAGCGTTCTGGGGGCCGCTGAGTCGCAAGCCTTTTTGCACTAGATTGGTGAGGCTGTAGCCCTGCCCCAAACTACGCGGCCCGTATTGACGGCCGTGGAAACCGAATAGAACGTAGGGGGCACCGTCTGCTGTCTGGTCAATCGTCATGTCGATGCCAGCCTCGTCCAGAGCCGCTCTCATACGCGTCTCATCGGGTACACCGGCCATCGCTTCATCAATCGCTGCGCGTATGAAATCCTTGTGACAGGTCCCGGATTTTTCGACAGCGTGTAATTCCTTCATCGAACGAGCACGCCGATGTGAAGACCGGCGGGCTTCATCCACAACATGCGATGATGGCGTTGACTCTAAGTCAAACTCAGCTTCAATTTTGCGCAGCAGAAGTTCGCTGCGGCGGTAGTCGTTTCTATCTGATGCTGCTGTACCATCCAAGCGGATCCGGGAACCAAGGATATGAATGTGGGCATCGTGAAGGACGATCATATAATTCTCGATACCCATACCGGCGCACCAAGATCGACCAATTGCAGCCCAGTCATTTTGAGATAGTTCGCGGTTGGTTTGGGGAACGGATATAGCCGCGTGATAGAGATGACGCTCAAGTCTAGGTCGCAGCTTGCCAACCTGATTGAGAAACTTGGCTGCGGTGTCGGGCGCTCTTCCGATCGTGCTGGCAACAATGGACACGGTCTCTCGCGGCCTTCCAGCATGGTCACGGGGACTGACGAGATAGCGAACCGTTGATCCTACCCGACGTGGACGTGATATCTTAGCAATTGCCATCGCCAGCCTCACCTTTGAGGATGGAAAACCGGACGGTATGTAACTCATGTTCCAGCACCCCGAAAAACTCTATAATTTCCCTTCTCTTCAGTGTGGGATGTGTCTCGACGTGTTGGAAATAGTCAGTGACTAAATCGCTGATTTCGCTCAGCTGTCTGATGGTTTCTCTCTCTAAAAGCTGCAACGGCGCACGCGTTTGCTTGCTCAATACCCGCCCCCGAATATAATCAGAAAGCGATCGTCCCGCTGCTCGCTTGGTCAGTTCTTCACGTTCATCTTGTGTAACACGAAGTGTTACATGCCTTACTTTGTTACTTTTTGATCTGCTCATATTTAACCCCTTGTTAAGAGGCGCGATCAGAGCGAGCGTGTTACGTTTACATTGCTTGCCCAGAAAAATCGGCCTCAAAACGCAAGTGGTCGGGAAATCTTAAAAACGTTGAAAAGAATTTGTAGTAAATTTGTGGAGGTCAAAAATATTTTTAGTGTTAAAGTCCCAACTCAAGGTGCAAGCTACTCAAAAAAATGCCAATTTTGCGTTTGCAGAGAAAAAACAAGGTTCCAAATTTGAAGCTATCGCATCCCGCCTTTGAATGGTGAGGCAAAACTCAGTGAGGGGGAAGCCTCCACGTAGAGCCGCAAAGGTATCATTTGCGGGCCCGGCGAGCTTTTCTATTGTCAGGGTTTTTTGAGACCAATGGCTGAAGAGGCCCTCAATTTGTAGACGCCTTGTTTGGAAATTCTGGAAACAAGAAGCTTTAAGTGAAAACAAGGGCATCCAGTTTGCGGACGAGTTGAAGCCGTACGTGGCGGCACAGATCAGAAGGCCTGAATAGTACCCAAGCCTTCTACAATGTTGAATGGACTTTTACGCCAGTTTTTCCTCTATCATCTCGACGAGGGTTATCTGCTGAATAATGGATAGCGCTTTCAACTGCTCTATAAGAGATTTGAAGTCCACCTCTGCCGGCACATCATAACCATCGAATTTACGCTCTTGGTAGACACCGTCTACGACCGCCACTAAGCCGAACTGAATGGGATAAACCTCTAGCCACTCACCGACGACATATTTTAGGAAATCATCGTCAACAAGGTGAACCACGCTCTCGCGCTCATAAGTGACTAAGAAGTCGTATCGCGCAATCATTTGATTAATACGGGCAGAGCTATCAGGGCAAAACTGATTGCGCTCAAGAGCGCGAGATGTATGCGGGGCGAGAGATAAGTCTGTTTTCTTGAGCGCTATCATTTGCATTCCTCCATCTGCTTAGATGGACGGTGACGAAAATTACTTTTTATAACAATCTTATCCTGAATCACATCAAGAATATTGAAGCGTAATTTGATAGTCCTCCCTCGATGCCCAGTAGAATGAATTCCGAGGGGATAGATCGATTTGATCTTTGGTAGTTGCGTTAATTGCAATTAAATCTCCAATAATAATATTTACACTCTTCTTATAACTTATAGAAATTCATATTGCAATATTCACTAACCCTCGATAATTAGAAATTCCAAGAATTTAAACTTTTCTTTAATAAAATTGACGCTCAGGTACTTAGATGGCAATCTAACACTAGAACTCCCTCTCTAGGAGAACTTCACAAACTTGAGGCTGGTTCGGGTAATCTTGGTGTGTTCAAACGATCAGCGCAAGGGCAGCTTAAACCTATCAGAGGGCGTCGCATAACCAGGTGTTTTGATTGGGCGCGTTTTCAGCTTCATCGCTACTTGATCGAGATCGTCTTGGGTAAAGGATTATAGATCGGTGGCCTTAGGAAAATACTGTCACAAAAGCCCATTGGTATTATCCTTGCTTACGCGCTGCCCGGCGGAGTCATGAAGTGCATGGTCCCGAGAGGAGGCTCTGAGGGTCACAGAAGTAGATAGGGATATTTGTCGTATCTCTGAACTGTTATGAAACTCCAGCTCATTGGCACGATTCCAAGTCAGCGATGCCATGAGAGTTTTGGGAAGTCGGCCAATCTGCAAGCCTTGCTCCCGTCAGCGTTGTCAGTCACACTCTCTTATTTACCTAACCGATGACATTTTTGAATGGAGTTTGCAATATTTCCCCTTTTACAATCGAACAAACTCCGCTCCCCGGAGTCGTAGTCATCATCCCTGCGCGCTTTAGCGATCACCGTGGGTTCTTTTCAGAGAGCTACAGCGCGAAGGCGTTTGCAGATCACGGGATCACCACGCAATTTGTGCAGGACAATCAGTCCTTGTCTGTGAGCCAAGGCACCATTCGCGGGCTGCATTTTCAGGCTCCGCCCCACGCGCAGGACAAGCTGGTGCGCTGCGGAAATGGTGTGCTTTTTGACGTGGCAGTTGATATTCGCAAGGGGTCGCCGACTTATGGGCAATGGTTTGGAGTCGAGCTGAGCTTTGAGAACGGCAAACAGTTGCTGGTGCCCGCGGGCTACGCGCATGGGTTTGTGACACGTGCCCCTGAGACCGAAGTTATCTACAAATGTTCGGATTATTACGCACCGGAGACTGAAGGGGCCGTCGCTTGGAATGATCCTCAGGTCGGGATTGATTGGGGCTTGGGTGATATGGTGCCGGTTTTGTCGGAAAAGGACGCAATTGCGCCCGCTTTGGTTGATCTTAACAGTCCGTTCACACTTGAGGGTGTATAGATGAAGCTATTGGTGACAGGCGGCGCAGGCTTTATCGGCTCGGCTGTGGTGCGGTTGACGGTTGCGCGGGGGCATAGCGTGGTGAACCTTGATGCGCTGACCTATGCAGCGTGCCTCGAGAATGTAGCGAGCGTGTCAGACAGTCCGCTTTATACGTTTGAGCAGGCGGATATTTGTGATCGCGAGGCGCTGGACAGGATTTTTGCAACACATCAGCCCGATGCGGTATTGCATCTGGCAGCCGAGAGCCACGTGGACCGTTCCATCGACGGGCCGGGGGCATTCATCCAAACGAATGTTACTGGCACTTATACACTGCTGGAGGCCGCGCGTGCCTATTGGCAAGGGGCCGGCAAGCCGGAGGGGTTCCGCTTTCACCATATTTCAACAGATGAAGTCTATGGTTCCCTCGGCCCGACGGGGCAGTTCACCGAAGACACGCCTTATGACCCGCGCAGCCCCTACTCCGCCTCAAAAGCTGCCAGCGACCATCTAGTGCGCGCTTGGGGCGAAACCTATGGGCTGCCAATAGTGCTTACAAATTGCAGCAATAATTTCGGACCGTACCACTTCCCTGAAAAACTGGTGCCCGTCGTCATCCTCAAAGCCCTCGCCGGAGATCCCATTCCAGTCTATGGCGATGGCGCGAATGTGCGGGACTGGCTGTTTGTCGAAGACCACGCCGATGCGCTGCTGACCGTGCTAACCAAGGGAGAATTAGGCCGCAGCTATAACATTGGGGGCGAGAACGAGGTGAGCAATCTTGAGCTAATCAAACTGATCTGCGCCCTGCTGGATGATCGCCACCCCGAAGGCGCACCCCATACCGAACTGATCACTTTCGTCGCCGACCGTCCTGGCCATGATCAACGCTATGCGATTGATCCGACTCGTATCCGGACAGAGCTTGGCTGGCGGCCCTCGGTCACGGTGGAAGAAGGGCTGGCCCGCACCGTGGATTGGTATCTTGAGAATAAGGATTGGTGGCGCGCGCTGCAAAACCGTCAGGGTGTTGGCGAGCGATTGGGGAAGGCATGAAGATCCTCGTCTTCGGCCACAGCGGTCAGGTTGCCACAGAACTGCGCGCGCTGGACGGCCACGACGTCCAAATCAGGGCCCTAGCCCGCGCCGATGCGGATTTAACCGACCCAAACGCCTGTGCCGCTGCGATCAATGCCCGTGCGCCTGACGCCGTGATCAACGCCGCCGCTTACACCGCCGTGGATAAGGCCGAAAGCGATGCAGAAACGGCACAGATCATCAACGCTGATGCACCCGCGGCCATGGCCCGCGCCTGCGCCGCACGCGACATACCATTCGTCACTATCTCGACCGATTACGTGTCCTCGGGAGAGGGCTACACGCCTTGGGTGCCCGCCGACACGACCGATCCGCAAAGCGTTTACGGCCGCACCAAACGTGACGGAGAGATCGCAATTGTAAATGCTGGGGGTCGCTATGCCGTGTTGCGCACCTCTTGGGTCGTGTCGGCCCATGGCAATAACTTCGTCAAAACCATGCTGCGTCTCGGAGCCGAACGCGAGGCATTAACAATCGTCGCCGACCAGATCGGCGGCCCTACCGGCGCTGCTGAGATCGCACGGGCCTGCATAAAGATCGTCAAAACCCTCGCGTCAAAGCCCGAAAAATCCGGCATTTACCATTTCTCAGGCGCGCCCGACACAAGCTGGGCGGATTTCGCCCGCGTAATTTTCGACGCCGCCAAGATCCCCTGCGCTGTCACTGACATCCCATCCTCCGACTACCCTACCCCCGCAAAACGCCCTCTGAACTCGCGACTGGATTGCACAGCGACCGAGGCCGCCTTTGGCATTTCCCGCCCCGATTGGCGCGCGAGCCTAACCGATATTTTGACCCGACTTAATTTCCCCAAGGACTGACTTCCCATGACTCAGACGCCCAAGCGCAAAGGTATTATCCTCGCCGGCGGCTCCGGCACGCGGCTTTATCCGATCACGATCGCCGTGTCGAAACAGCTGCTGCCGATCTATGACAAGCCGATGATTTATTATCCGTTAAGCGTGCTGATGCTGGGCGGTATCCGCGAGATACTGATCATCACGACGCCCCAAGACGCCGACCAATTCAAACGCGCACTTTGTGACGGCAGCCAGTGGGGCATTTCACTGAGCTACGTCACGCAGCCAAGCCCAGATGGATTGGCTCAGGCTTATATCTTGGCGGAAGAATTCCTCGACGGAGCACCATCCGCGATGGTGCTTGGGGACAACATCTTTTTCGGTCATGGTCTGCCCGAGATCCTCGCCCAAGCCGACGCTCAAACCACGGGAGGCACCGTCTTCGGCTACCGCGTCTCAGACCCTGAACGCTATGGTGTCGTGGATTTTGACGAGAACGGCCAAGCGCGACAGATTATTGAGAAACCGGAAGTGCCGCCTTCGAACTATGCAGTTACAGGGCTTTATTTCCTCGACAATTCCGCATCCAAACGCGCCAAGACGGTCAAGCCATCAGCGCGGGGAGAGCTGGAGATCACGACTCTACTCGAGACGTATTTGAGTGATGAATTGCTGAATGTTCAGCGCATGGGGAGAGGGTATGCTTGGCTGGATACCGGCACGCATGGGAGCCTGCTGGATGCAGGGAACTTTGTGCGTACGTTGGAGACACGGCAAGGTCTGCAGACTGGGAGCCCTGAAGAAATCGCATTTGATCAAGGCTGGATCGACGCCGCGGCCTTGGAAGAGCAAGCTAAACTATTTGAAAAAAATGAATACGGTATCTATCTAAGCAACTTAAATCGTTCATTGAGATAGCCATAAATCCCAAAATGTTTCGCGCACGAGACAAATTCTTTTTATCGTATTGGAGCTCACCGTGAGAAAAGTCTTCATCACCGGCACCGCCGGCTTCATCGGTTTCCACCTGGCACAACTCCTACTCGACGAAGGGTTCCGCGTTCACGGGTTTGACGGCATGACCGACTACTATGACGTCAAGCTGAAGCAGCGCCGGCACCAGATGCTGCTCCAGAACCCGCATTTCTCAATGACCGAGGGGATGCTTGAAGATGACGCGCTGATCACGCAGGTCACCGATGATTTTGCGCCTGACGTCATCGTCCACCTCGCGGGTCAAGCAGGTGTTCGTTACTCGCTGGAGAACCCGCGGGCGTATCTCGACAGCAACCTTGTCGGTACGTTCAACGTGATGGAGGCCGCGCGACGCTTGAAAGCCGAACATCTGCTAATGGCCTCAACTTCTTCGGTCTACGGGGCCAATGAAGACATGCCGTTTGCAGAAACAGATAAGGCCGACACCGCCCTCACCTTCTATGCGGCGACGAAAAAAGCGAATGAGGCAATGGCGCATTCCTATGCGCATCTGTGGGATCTGCCGACAACGATGTTCCGCTTCTTCACGGTCTACGGTCCCTACGGACGCCCCGATCTGGCGCTGTTCAAATTCGTCGACGCGATCCTCGATGGGCGCCCCATCGATATCTACAACCACGGCGACATGTACCGCGACTTTACCTATGTCACCGATCTGGTCCGCGGCATCCGTCTGTTGATCGATACGCCCCCTGTCCGCCCCGATAACCGCGAGGTGCCCAAGGGCGACAGCCTGTCTCCCGTGGCTCCCTACCGCATCGTCAATATCGGCAATTCTGACAAAGTGCGCCTGCTCGATTTCATCGAAGCGATCGAGGAAGAGCTTGGTCAAAAGGCCATCCGTAACTACATGCCCATACAAATGGGCGATGTGCCCGCGACTTGGGCAAATGCGGAACTGCTAAAGACCCTTACGGGTTACAAACCACAGACCGATATCAAGGATGGTATTCGGGAATTTGTAGCTTGGTTCCGCGACTATTACGCCAAGTAGTTTTTTGGACGAGGAGTTTGCGATGCCCACCTTGGATGATACCTCTATTGCCGTGATCGGTTTGGGGTATGTTGGCCTGCCCTTGGCGGTCGAATTTGGCAAAAAGCGCAAAGTCGTCGGCTTTGACATCAACACCGCCCGCATCGCCGAACTGCGGGACGGCAAGGACATTACGCTTGAGGTGAATGCTGCGGAGATGGCCGCGGCCGAGCATCTCTCGTTTACCGCTCAGTTGGATGATATTGCGAAATGTACCACTTTCATCGTGACCGTCCCAACTCCGATTGATGAGCATAAACGCCCCGATCTGACCCCCCTACTCAAAGCATCCGAGGCGATCGGAAAGGTTCTGAAACGCGGCGACATCGTGATTTATGAATCTACGGTCTACCCCGGTGCGACCGAAGAAGATTGTGTGCCAGTGTTGGAGAAAACCTCCGGTCTGACTTTCAACCAAGACTTCTTCGCGGGCTATTCACCCGAGCGGATCAACCCCGCCGACAAAACCCACCGTCTGCCCAACATTGTCAAAGTTACCTCCGGATCCACACCTGAAATTGCCGATAAGATCGATGCGCTCTATGCCTCGATCATCACTGCTGGCACGCATAAAGCGCCGTCGATCAAGGTGGCGGAGGCAGCGAAGGTAATCGAAAACACCCAACGCGACGTAAACATCGCGCTGGTGAACGAGCTCGCCCTGATTTTTAACAAGCTCGACATCGACACCCAAGATGTGCTCGACGCCGCGGGCACCAAGTGGAACTTCCTCCACTTCCGCCCCGGCCTCGTCGGCGGTCACTGCATAGGTGTTGATCCTTATTACCTGACCCAAAAGGCCCAATCCGTCGGCTACCACCCTGAAGTCGTCCTCGCCGGGCGCCGTATAAACGACGGCATGGGTTGCTATATTGTAGGTCGCACCGTCCGTGAAATGATCGCACACGACATCCCGGTTAAAGGTTCGCGGGCATTGGTTATGGGGCTGGCCTTCAAGGAGAACTGCCCTGACCTACGCAATACGCGTGTCGTCGATATTGTTCGAGAACTTGAGAGCTACGGTATTGAGGTGGATGTGTATGATCCGTGGGTAGATGCTGCAGAGGCGAAGCGCGAGTATGGCGTGGAGATGACTGAAGTGCCTAAGGTTCAAGGATATGAGTCCGTGATTGTTGCTGTGGCGCATGAGGTTTTTTATGATTACGATGTCGTTCAAAAATATTGGCAACCCCATAGCGTGATATTTGACGTCAAAGGCGTACTACCCCGAACGACAAGGGCGCTAAGATTGTAGGGATTTGCAATCGAGGAAGATATCCTTTTGAGAGAGTGTCCGGTCTTCTGTGTGTGAGTGATTTGGTTCGTACTTCACCAACTAACGAGCATGACGACAATGACGATATGAATTGCCCCGAGTTTGTCGGAGACCATCAACTTAACTAAGGATGATTGTTATCACAAAAAGCAAAATGGCAAATCGATATTCACCTGAGGTCCGCGCGCTCGCAGTCCGAATGGTGTTCGAGCATCAGGGCTCCAACGAAACGCAGGCGGGCGCGATCGCGGCCATTACATCCAAGATCGGCTGTATTCCCCAGAGCTTGAGCGGATGCTGGGCGCGGAACTGACCGAACGGCATTGCCAACCTGTTTGCGCAGGCCTGACCTGCGTCCGTCAGGTGCTCATTTCAGGGGCATAGCCGCCCCAGAGTTCAAATGCATCGGTCTTGGCGCACCGGTATGAGACGGCGGAAAGTTGTAGCCGCCCTATTGATACCGCGGTGATTTAGGTTTGATACGTGCCACCAGATCGGTGTCATCCACGAAGTCATCAAGGAACTCATGCCATGTTGTGTGGGGTAATCCCCCCGTTTTTGCGGGGGCTTGGTCGTAGAATTTACGCGGCCATTTTCAGTTTCTGGGCAGGTGTCATCCCGCCGTTGCCCATATTCGGGCGTTCATTGTTGTAGGACCAGAGCCACTCGGTGGCAATCTGCCGAACCTCGTCGATGGTTTCGAAGATATGGAGGTCCAGCCATTCANGCC
>JGI24527J20359_1000191_pt1 | contig 24811 bp, 20 predicted proteins | sample LinPmetageLP52_FD_20359 | JGI IMG/M metagenome (IMG submission 20359) | reverse complement strand
ATTATGGAGCTTTCAGCGTTAACGGCTATCTCTCCAGTGGATGGTCGCTACGGCAGCAAAACCACTGAACTACGCAGTATTTTCAGCGAATTTGGCTTAATCAAATACCGCGTAATTGTTGAAGTGCGTTGGTTGCAAGCGTTAGCTGCAGCAAGCGAAATTAAAGAAGTACCTGCATTTAGCGAACAAGCAAATGCACTTTTAAACGCCATTGTAGATAACTTTAGCGAAGCAGATGCACAGCGTGTTAAAGATATTGAACGTACAACTAATCACGATGTTAAAGCGGTTGAATACCTACTAAAAGAAAAAGTAGCCGACAACGCAGAGCTTCATGCAATTAACGAATTTATCCACTTCGCATGTACCTCTGAAGACATCAATAACCTATCTCATGGTTTAATGTTAACTGAAGCTCGTAATAAGGTTTTACTACCTTACTGTGATGATTTACTTAGCGCTATTAAAGAAAAAGCTGTTGAGTATAAAGCAATCCCAATGATGACACGTACGCACGGACAACCTGCTACACCATCAACTATGGGTAAAGAGTTTGCAAACGTATACATGCGTTTAAAGCGTCAACGCGACCAAATTGCTCAAGTTGAAATGCTAGGTAAAGTAAACGGTGCTGTTGGTAACTATAATGCTCACCTAAGCGCTTACCCAGATTACGACTGGCATACACATGCAGATAAGTTTGTATCAAGCTTAGGTTTAACACTGAACCCGTTTACTACTCAAATTGAACCGCATGACTACATAGCTGAGTTATTTGATGCTATCGCTCGATTTAACACTATATTGCTCGATTTTGATCGTGATATGTGGGGCTATATTGCACTTAATCACTTTAAGCAAAAAACAATTGCGGGTGAAATAGGTTCATCAACTATGCCGCATAAAGTGAACCCTATTGATTTTGAAAACTCAGAAGGTAACTTAGGCTTAGCAAATGCTATTTTTGCTCACCTTGCACAAAAATTACCAGTATCGCGCTGGCAGCGTGACCTTACCGACTCAACCGTTTTACGTAACCTTGGTGTGGGTATGGGTTATGCGCTTATTGCATATCAGTCAACACTTAAAGGTGTTAGCAAACTTGAAGTTAACGAGCAACGTTTGCTTGAAGAGCTTGACCAAAACTGGGAATTACTAGCAGAGCCAATTCAAACGGTAATGCGTAAATACGGTATCGAAAAGCCATACGAAAAACTTAAAGATTTAACCCGTGGTAAGCGCGTAAATCAAGAAATTATGGCTGACTTTATCGATGGTTTAGACCTTCCAGAGCACGCTAAAGTAGAAATGAAAAAACTAACACCTGCCAACTACATTGGCCGCGCTGTTGAGTTTATTGACGATTTAGTTTAAATATTAAATTGCGCATATAAAAAGCGAAAGGATAATCCCTTTCGCTTTTTTTGTCTTAAATTTATAGGCCAACTCTATGTACCAACTAAAAATAAACAACCTCTCTGAGCAAGAGTTTTTAACCCATTTTTGGCAAAAAAAACCACTGCTAATAAAGCAAGGTTTTAGTAATTTTAACGATCCAATTGAAGCTGAAGAATTAGCAGGCCTAGCTATGGAACAAAGCATAGAGTCGCGCATTGTCACTAACCACAATAACGACTGGCATGCACACCAAGGTCCATTTGAAAACTTTGAATTATTAACCGAAGAACATTCAACATTACTTGTTCAAGCAGTCGATCATTGGCATTGTGAGGCAGCCCAATTACTGGAGCCATTTAGATTTATTCCTAATTGGCGAATTGATGATTTAATGGTTAGCTATTCAACGCCTAAAGGCGGTGTTGGCCCTCATTTAGATCAGTACGATGTATTTATTATTCAAGGTGAAGGTAAGCGTCATTGGCGTGTTGGCCTACCCGACCCAACACTTAAGCAATTTGCTCAGAACAAAAAACTACTTCAAGTTGAGCCTTTTGAAGCCGTAATAGACTGTATATTAGAGCCTGGCGATATTTTATATATTCCGCCTGGTTGCCCACATGAAGGCTATGCCGTTGAAAATGCACTTAACTATTCAGTCGGTTTTAGAGCGCCTAACCAACAAGATTTACTATCAAGTTTTGCCGATCATATTATTGATACTGAAAGCGGTCAAAAGCGTTATACCGACCATAATCTTACCCTTAGAGAGTCAAAAGGTGAACTAACTAATCTTGAAGTTAATAAAGTTAAAACCTTAATGGCCGCCCTTTTAGAGAATAACGAACTCTTTAAACAATGGCTTGGAAACACGCTAAGCCAAGCCAAACACGAAATGGATTTAGCACCTTTAGAAGATGAACTTTCAAGCGATGATACAACCCAATTACTAAACGATAAAAACAATGTGTTTGAGCGTTTAGGAGGTGTTAGAGCTATTTACCAAATACTTGAGAGTGCAGTATTATTAAGTGTTAATGGTGAAAATTATGAACTGCCAATGAGCGATTTAAATGCAGTTAAATTACTAACCGATACCAGCTATTTTAATAGCGATGATTTAATGGCTCACCAACCCAGTCTAGAATTTATTAAAACCTTTACTACACTAGTTAATGAAGGGATATGGTATAACTAGAGGTGAGCTATGGGCTATCGAGTTAACGAAGTAGATTGGAACAGACAAAAAAGTTTGTTACAGCAAATACGAGAACGCGTTTTTGTATACGAGTTACATATACCCAAAAGAGTAGAGTTCGATAGCCTAGATGAAATATGCCAACATGTACTCGTTACCGACGAGTCTGAGCAAGCCGTAGCAACGGGCAGATTATGCAGTGACGGCTTAATTGGCCGTATTGCAGTGCTACCAGAGCACCGTAACCGCCTTGTATATCAATCACTTTTAAACTTTATTGTTAAGCTTGCAGCACGCCAAGGTATTAATACCATTTGTATTAACTGTATTTTAAACGAAGTTCAACTTTTCAATCAAAATGGTTTTATAAAACAAGGGTGTGTGTTTATGGAAGCCGGTATACCCAGGCAAAGAATGCAGTGTGAAGTAGCCGACTTTGTTACTAAGCCATTTACACTCGTACATTAAAAAAGGGCAATTCATAATTTGCCCTTTTAATTTTTACTTAACTTAAATGCTGATTACTTAGGCTCATTAGCCCATAGCTGTTCGTTTTCATGCATTTCGTACAAACCATGTGCACGATTTATAAGTAAATTTGCAAAGTTAACTTGTGTTTGATCTCTCGCACCAACACTCATTATTTGATCAGCCTTTAACTGCCACTGCAATGAAAAGTAACGCATAGCATCACGTGCGTCTGCCGCTGCACTTACCTCTGCATGATCCGTAGGTAAACGCCCAGTAACAACCCAGTACGTTTTGCCATTTTGCGCTTTAAACTTCCACATAGCGCAAAGAGGAGCCAAAAAGCGACTATCTTTATCTACTACAGACTTTGGCATAATGCCTTTTTCTGCTAAATATTTTTGTGCATTTTGAAAACACTCACGTTGCCATGCAATGCGCTGCTCTGGTGTTATAACTTGCTCTTTTTCTGTTAACGGTTTTTTTTCTTGTTGCTGCATTTTTTATTAACCTTATCACTTCTTTTTTAACACTCTAAGGGCATAACAAATTAGGTGCAAGCATAAAACACCTGCTTTGCACCTAATAAGATTTGTTTGCTGGGTTTTTAAGCGTTATTTAATATTATGATCAAAAGAGCCTACATCGCCTGGAAATACAACAGGTGATTCAACCCCTTCTTTGCTTACAGAGGCCACACCAAAGTAATAGTTATCAATCACAACATTTTTAAGCGTATAGTTTGTTACATTCCCTACGTATTTACTAAACTGCCACTGTGGCTCGCTTGTGTAACGCCAATAAATTTTATAGCCGGCAATATTATTATCATCACTGCTTGCCCACGTAAAAGACGTATCGGCTGTAACCGCTCCCGTTATTTTAACTTGTTTAGGAGGTGCGGGTGCCCACGCCATGGAGGCCATAGTTACTGCATTAAGTGAAGTGAGCTTTGCTGTGTAGTCAAAATCAACACCTTCGATAGTATCGCCATACTCTATGCCCTCTTCAGTGCGTAAATCTTGGTGCTGACGATCGTAGTGCTCATTTGTTTCCATAATGCGCACCGCTGCAAAACCAGCATCGTTAAACGGGCGATGATGCCCGCCTCGGCCAAAGCGATCCAACCTGTAAACTAACATTGTATCTAAATTCTCAATGTACCTATCGGCAACCGTATCAATATAACGCGCTAAATTACGACTAGCTGAGTCTACTTCACCACCGGTAAAGCGGCGTGTTCTTGCTTGTTCTTTAGTTTCAACAACACGAGTGCCTTCAGAAAATATACGTGCGGTTGTATTATCGGTAACGCCGTTAATACCAGTAATATTGCCTATCATGTCGTTATTTAACACGCCATGTACTTGCCAATCATGCTTTTGTGCATAGGCTGTAAGTATTTTACCGCCAAACAAACCTTGTTCTTCACCTGATAAAGCAGCATAAACGACTGACCCATTAAACTTATATTTACTCAGTACGCGTGCCGCTTCAATAACCCCTGCAACGCCCGATGCATTATCATTAGCGCCGGGGGAATCACTCGTAAAATCCATAACATTGCTCACACGTGAGTCAATATCACCCGACATTATCACCATTCTATTAGGCTCAGTAGCACCGCGTTGTATAGCAACAATATTTACTACTTCAACAGGGTTAGGTATACGTTTTTCGCCAGATATAGTGTCTTTTACTTCAATTATTTCAAGACAACCACCACATTGCGCTGATATTTTTTCAAACTCTTTTTTAATCCAGCGCCTAGCAGCGCCAATACCACGAGTATTCGACTTAGTATCAGAAAGTGTATGACGAGTTCCAAAATCAACCAGCGTTTGAATATCGCTGCCAATACGTTCAGCTGATACTTGAGCTGCTATGTCATGTAACTTTTGTTGGTCGGTATATTGTAATTGTGTTTGCCCATGTGCTGACATAGCAATGCTACATGCTCCGCCAAGTACGCTAAGTTTAAGTAATCTTGTTGATATTTTAAAAGGTGTTTTAAGCATTTAATCGCTCCTAGTTATTATAAGGTAACCATTACTTAACTTAGGTTTGATGGCAATACATTTGAGGTAGACACTAAAACGAGCGCGCCCAAGTGCAATTAACAGGCTAAATTACAAACCTTGTTACATAATTAGTGTATGTAGATAGGTGTCTTTCATGGCACACTAGTGCTGTGTTTTTATAAATAGTTAATATATGCGCCAGCTTAAAGAAGATACGGTAAAAGCAAACCAAATTGAGTTTAAACCTACCCAATTTGGCCCGGTATGTGTTTATCAAAACACTCTGTATAAATGGCTTACCCTTGCCCAAAACACCAACGACGATGTGGTTATTCAAGGAATTATGAACCTCAAACACAACGAGCAAGTGTTAATACCTATCAATCAGTGCATGTTTTTATTCTTATTGAGCCTTAAAGCAACTAATTTGAATATTTTAAATTTAGGTTTAGGTACCGCAGGCTTTGAGCGTACCATGTATTATCTTAACGACCGCACTGCTTACATAGATTCAATCAATACCTTCAATACGGTAGAAATTAACCGTACAATCAACACCATAGCTAAGCAACACTTTAATTTACCAAGTCACCATAATGTGTACATTCAATCCGCTGAACACTATATAAAACAATGTACAAATACTTTTGATGTAATTGCGATTGATATATTTAGCGGAGAGCATCATCAACCTTTTTTAACATGCAATGACTTTTGGCAAAACATTACTCGTTGTAGTGAAAAGCACAGTCAAATTTTGGTAAACTTAAATCCACAAACCGGGCAAGAGCTACAAGTTTTATTAGTGTTACTGAGGCAGCACTTTAAGTGCATTGCGATTATTGAGTTTAACGAATACAAAAACATAGTCGTTATTTTGAGCCAGCAAACACTTATTCACATTAACGTTGAAGAAATACAAAATTCACCCGTTTTTAAGCAGATAGCCCCCCTACTGTATAAAGAAATAAACAGTATTTACCACATAGAGTAACTTTTATCTTCCTGGCTCGTGTTGCTCATAACATGTCAGGCTTGTTTCTAGTTGTTCCCAGTTCGCTTTAGATGTAACAAAGTTATGAGACACAACTTGTTCGGTAATTTCTGAATCAATTAAGCCTAAACGAATTCTTACCCGGCTTTTATCATCGCTGTTAGAACTGTAAATTGGTGAACCACAGCACTTACAAAAAAATCGTCCCCGCCCCGGTCTAAAATTAAATTCACTAAGTTTATTTGCTCCTTTAGTAACACTAAATTCAGACGTATTTACAAAGCCATTAGTAGCAAATGCAGTACCGCTGTTTTTTCGACAAAGCGAACAATGACAATGAATAATACTGCTAATGCTTCCTGATATTTCAACAGTTACTTCGCCACATAAACAGGTTCCAGTGTACATAAAATCCCTTAATTATTTTTATTCGTCTATTTTAAAATAATAATACCGACTTAAAAATAAAACGTAAGTGCTAAGTTTCATTATAGGTACTCTTTAAATACTTGTTGACTAACAAAATACAAATTGGTTATATAATCAGCTAAGTTTAAAAATAAAAAAGCGATAAATTGGTTAACCAATGTTACGCTAATCAAAATCTCATAAAGAGCGCCTATGTGTATTAAACACACCCTATTACTATCTGTTCTCGTTTCGTTAGTTGCATGTAATCAAAATCATCACAATGCATCTTCATCGCAGTGGTTACTCATAGATAACTTTGAGAGTAATCTTAATGACTGGCAAAAAGCCGATACCGACAATCAAACAAAGCCACATCAGCCAAACCCGCAAATAACAATAATTGAACAGGAACAAAGCAGCGATCACGCTAATCACTATTTATTAAAAAAACCAGCAGCTGAAGGCGTAATTGGTAACCGTAAAGCACTTACTTATAAAAAGCTGCCTAAACCAGTACCCGTTGGCGAAACCTATACTTTTTATACACGTATTAATGTTTCCGCCTTTCCTAATAATCATGCTTTTGGGCTTAGTAATTTACAGCCGGACGAAATAGACAAATATGGCTATGACGCATTTGAACCCACGCTTAGAGTGACCGATAAAGCTGAGTCGAACGGCCATATAAACGATGGCGCGCTTATGGTTAAAACTGATACTGGCTACAGCAACATTCAAAATTATAAAACAGCGCAATCAGCTCAGCCTTTAAATACAAATACGTGGTACAACGTTTGGTATGTTGTTAATAACGCATCAGTAAAAATGCAGGGGCAACAATATAATGTGTATGTACAAGGCGGTGAATTTAAAACGCAAACGTTAGTCTATAAAAATGCTAAATTTAGGATGAAGCGCGAGCTACCTCTAATTTATTTTTTGGCTAACTGTAATACGGGCCCATTAAAAAAACCATATGGTAACGGTGGCCTAAAATACGATGATTTATACATGAGCCGCGGCATCAACCTTTCAAGCCCACTTTAAATAGAACATTTATCCTATAAACATAAACACGCGGTAAAACTAAAATGGTATGATACCCGCCATTATTTGCTATTTAAGTTTTTAAAATGTATCGATTATTTGAAAAAATGACCAACGCATTTCCTGAGGAAAAACCAACTCAGCCGCCTTCTACTTTATTTGCGTTTTGCCGCCATTACACCAAAGGCATGGAACTATCGTTAGTGCTTATGTCTATTAGTGCAGCTCTTTTAGCTATATTAGAGGTATCACTATTTAGTTACATGGGCCAGCTAGTTGATTGGTTAGGCACATATACCCCGCAAACACTATTTGTAGAGCAAAAGTCTGAGCTGATAAAAATGGCTGTTATGCTTTTAGTTGTACTGCCAATTGTTGTGTTTTTTCACTCTGCTATTTTGCACCAAGCATTATTGGGTAATTACCCAATGTCGATTCGCTGGTCGGCGCATCGTTATTTACTGCGTCAAAGTGTTAGCTTTTATCAAAATGAATTTGCAGGTCGTATTGCAACAAAAGTAATGCAAACTTCTTTAGCTGTTCGCGAAGCTGTCATGAAACTGCTTGATGTACTCATGTACATAGTGGTTTATTTTGGCGCTATGGTGTTTTTAGTTGCTGAAGCCGATTGGCGCTTAATGCTACCGTTACTTGCATGGCTTGTACTATATGCTTCGATACAAATTTATTTTGTACCAAAACTTAAAAAAATTGCTAGCTCTCAAGCCGACGCTCGATCTGAAATGACAGGGCGAATTGTCGATAGCTACACAAATATATCAACCATTAAACTTTTTTCGTACACCCAACGCGAAGAGCAATATGCCAAACAAAGCATGGATGTATTTTTACAGCCCGTGTATAAACAAATGCGCTTGGTAACCAGCCTTAACTTTGCAATAAATACCCTAAATTATTTATTAGTATTTAGTGTTGCCGCTTTATCACTTTATTTATGGTCACTTAGTGCAATTAGTGCCGGCGCTATTGCCGTGGCGGTTAGTTTGTCACTTAGATTAAACGGCATGGCGCAGTGGATAATGTGGGAAATAAGCAGCCTGTTCGAAAACATAGGTACCGCAACCGACGGCATGAAAACCCTTTCAAACCCAATTAAAGTAGACGACAAACCAAACGCCACTACACTTGAAGTAACTCAAGGTGGCATTGAGTTTGAAAACGTAAATTTTAACTACGGAAAAGCCGCTAACGAGACAAACCGCGGCCCGGTAATGAACGGATTAAATCTCAACATAAAACCGGGTGAAAAAATAGGTTTAGTTGGGCGATCTGGTGCTGGTAAATCTACGCTTGTTAACTTGCTACTGCGCTTTTACGATACCGACTCAGGCAGCATTAAAATTGATGGTCAAAAAATAACGGATGTAAGCCAAGAAAGTCTACGCCGTTATATAGCTATGGTAACGCAAGACACTTCCTTGCTGCATCGCTCAGTAAAAGACAACATTTTGTATGGGCGCCCTGACGCAACCCACGAGGAAATGTTAAATGCAGCTAAGCAAGCTAAAGCACTTGAATTTATAAACGATTTAGAAGATAGCAAAGGTAATAAAGGGTTTGACACTCAGGTAGGCGAACGCGGTGTAACACTTTCGGGCGGTCAACGCCAACGTATTGCCATAGCACGCGTATTACTTAAAAACGCACCAATATTAATACTCGATGAGGCCACCAGCGCACTCGATTCAGAAGTAGAAGCAGCAATTCAAGCAAGCCTTGATGACTTAATGACTGGCAAAACAGTTATCGCAATTGCACATAGGCTTTCAACCATTGCACAAATGGATAGGTTGATTGTACTCGATAATGGCGGCGTAGTTGAGCAAGGCTCTCACGATGAATTAATTGCCCAAGGTGGAATATATGCAGGCCTTTGGGCACATCAAACAGGCGGATTTATTGGGGTGGAGTAACTTAATATCCATAAAGCCGTGACTTTACATTGCACTACTATGTAATACAAAAAAGCGAAGAAGCTATTAGCCTCTTCGCTTTTTTATTTACGTGATTTAAGATTTTTTATGCAATTAATCTTAAACCAATCATGACTAGCATAACCACATTTGCCAGCACACCTATCAAAAAGAAGTAAGAACGCGGACTTGGGTTTTTCTCAGTTGCTATAACGTAATAAAGCGCCATGTGAATTAAGCGTGCTATTACATATACCCATACACACATAGCAAATATAGGGCTTTGGTAATTAATCACAAACGCAAATAACACAGTACCTATAAATAACGCACTGTTTTCAAGTGTATTATGAAATGTACGATGCGCTCTAAAAATAAAGCTGTCGTGAGATAAATCATCGCTTATTTTACCTGGTACCGCATTGGGCTCTTTAGCTTTACTAAATGTAGCTACCGCCCATTGAGCAAGCAGCATTATTAAATACAGGTAAAAAGCCGAATAGGCAGAAAGTGCAACTTCAGTCATTGTTAATCCCTTGTTTAGTGTTTAACTAAATACTTACTGCAATTTTGAGACCCAAAATAAATCATTGATATTTCGGTAGTAAATTTAATAACAGTAGTTACATATGTAAGTAACTCTCAATTTTGTATAAAATTTACTTATAATGAAGTATAAAAGATAGCATAAACAAATGCTTTACTCAGATCTGAAAAGCTTAAAATCTTCAAAAGACGAATCCCATAAAATCACTTGATTTCGCCCTAATGATTTTGCTTCATAAAGCGCCAAGTCAGCTTGTTCAATCAATTCAGAAGGTGTTCTTGCGTTAAACTTAATAGACGTAACACCAAAACTACATGTAACAGGAATTTCATCAAACATCGCTTTTTCTACTTTAATACGAAGGGCTTCTGCAATACGTATTGCTTGCTCTTTAGTGGTATTAGGTAAAATAATACAAAACTCTTCCCCACCAAAACGAGCGACACTATCACCATCACGAACATTTGCTTGTAAAAGCTTTGCAACGCCAATGAGGACTGTGTCACCAATGCTGTGGCCATAGGTGTCATTAACTGCTTTAAAATGATCAATATCGACCATTAAAATACAGTACTCATCAATCTGAGGTAAATCTAAAAAATCCCGATTCATTACCTCAAATAAAATACGACGATTATAACAATTAGTTAAAGGGTCTCTGGCTGCCAAATAGTCCAGCTCTTCATTACGTTTTTTAGACGCAATAAAACTTCGATAAACCAATAAAACAATTGTTAAGCAAGCTGCTAATAAAAAAGCAAGCGCAATACTTGCATATTTATTTTTTGAAAGCTCTAACTCAGATATAACTCTTGCTTGGCCAGCAATTTCAATTTCATTGTTTTTCTTAGCAAGCTCTAATTGATATAGCTTTTCTTTTTCTCTTAACATCTCCAGTTCCATTTCCATTTTGTAAGAATGCAAATGGGCTTTTTCAAGTGCTAGTTTATCTTCGTCTCTTTCGTTTTGAATAATTTCGGTTAGCGCTATTTCTTCTTCTGCGTAACGCAGCGATTCACTTATATGCCCACGCAGTTTTTCAGCTATACGGATCTCACGGTAAGCGTATAGCATATGTAATTTATCATCTATTTGGGTTGATAAAGCGAGTGATCTTTTTAGCAATGTAATAGCTTCATTTGTATCAATACCTACTAAAGTCGCAGCAAGCGCTATTAGCGACTTTATTTCATAAAGCTTACTACCCGTCTTTTTAGCAAACGATAATGACTCTCTGTAATACTCTAATGCCTGGTCTTTGTTACCTTGCGCGCGATAAATATTAGCTATAATCCGCGCTGTTGTAGAAATGTACGACGTTAGGTTTTTTGTTTTATAAGTTGCGTACGCCCTTTTTGCAAATTGCATCGCTGCTTTTAAATCATCAGATTCTAACTTTATAACAGCCATTTCTCTTAAGGCTGATGCCAGTGTTTTTTCTTCGACCATTCTTTTGGGCAAATCGATGGTTATTTGATAAAAAATTTCTGCCTGATCAAATTGCCTTAAACGAGTGTATATCAACCCCATTTGGTTAGCTGCTTTAGCAATACCAAGCGCATTATCGATTTTTTTATAATATATATATGCCTCATTAATATGCTCAAGCGATTTTTCATAAAGATTAATATGCCGATAAATAATACCTGCCCCAAGCAATGCTTTGGCTAAACCATCAGGGTCATCAATTTTTCTATGTATTTCTATCGCCTGATTAGAATAGTCAAGAGCTACAACGAGGTTGTCTAAATATCGCTGCGCTTCTGCTAACGTATTTAGAGTGCGAGCCATTAACTTTAAATCACCTAAACTAGTGTAAACATCTAACGCTTTTTTATAAAAATGAGCCGTTTGCTCTCTATTTTTTAGGCGCTTATGCGATTGGGCTAACTTTTTGTATGTTTCTCCAAGCTGCTTTTGTATTTCTACGTTTTTGTTAGTTAGATACTTTAGTACTGATGTGTAGTGAGTATTGGCAACGTTGTATTGCTTTTGTTTATAAAAAGAATCAGCTTTAATAATAAGCACCTGCGCAATTAAAAACGCATCATCATATACAAGAGTTGTCGGGAGTAGAGTTTCAATACTGCTGGCAAGTTCATCGTAGCGTTTATCGTCGAGTAATATCTTTACATAATTAATTGATGCCTTTATTTGGTTACGCGCATCATTTAGTGTTCGGTAGTTTTGAGAAGATTGTAAATAGTGATGGAGTGATTCTTTAGCATTGTTATTCTTTTTATACGCTTTGCCTAATAAGTTATGCAGTTTTGCTGCTAACAACACATCATTAGCGCTTTGAGCTTTTAACAGTAATTTTTTACTGAGTTCGATACTTGTTATTACATCAGTATCTAAAAGTAACTCCGCTCTTTTTAGCAACCCACTATTAGAATCGTTACTTGAGCTATATGGGGTAATTTCTTGTGCCCCAACACCACTTAACATAATAAAAAGAGTAAAAAGTAAGGCTTTAATTAAAAATTTAGAATTGTAAATTCGATTGGCAACAAAGGCTCGCACCTGAGAAGTGAGGTCAATCTTTCGAGTATTATTGCAGTAGGTATAAAATTCCATATTTACCATTTAAGTAATTTATTATTGTTTAAACTCTAAATTGTGGCGATAAAATATACAAACCAGTGCATTTGGTCAAGTTTATAGCCTGTATGCATACTTATAACGTGCACTTTATGTATTAGCGCCTAGAACAACTTAACTTCTTAGTTTAAGCGTTACAAGTACTACACCATGGTCGGTAGTTAAATCATCACGCTCATACTCGGGATTTATTAAATGCCTATCGTAGGTATGGTAGCCGCTTAACTCAAAAAAACTGTCATCGTAGCCGGTATCAAACTCACACGAGAGCAAAATGTAATCAAGTACCGAACTACTCGCACCATAGTAATGGGTTGGTTTCCTAATTAGCTGAGCTTCAACATTTACATTTTCAGTGCTTTTAACTATGCAATCAGAGTGGTCATTGTCGGGTGTATCAGTGCTATTTAAGTTTACTGCGTTAATTCGGTTAAGCTCTGCTTTTTTATATAAATCCCACGAGTCATTCAAGCAGTATTTCACAAGGTAGGTTTTTGCATCAAACGCGGGGGCAAAACGCAGCGTACTTGTAAGTAAGTGGCTAAGTACACCATCAGATAGCTCGTTGTTAAAATCTCCCATTAACACCATGGGTTGCTGCGTAGCTTCACGACGGGCAATCATTTGTATCATTAATAGTGTGGCTTCGCTGCCACGCTGAATAGTTGAGCCCCACCCGCCCGCTACATTCGCTTTTAATATTTCGATTATATTTTTCTCGGCCGTTAGCTCTTTATTATGTTCATCAACTTCAATGGATGGGCGCTTAGATTTAAAATGCACCACATAACAATCGGTATTGCCTATATGCGGAAGCGTTAGGGTTGCTCTTAGTACTTTGCGACTAAATGTAAAATCACTACTAAGGCCAAGCTCAATTGCAAGGTCGCTATCGTGCTCAACCGCAGCCACTTCAATAATTGGGTATTTAGAGGCAATAGCCACCACAGGGCGTTTATAAATAAAGTCATCAATCACTTCTGGCGCATCAACTACTGCAAAGTAATTATAACCTTGCCCGCCGACTAACTCTTTCAAAGAATCAATGCTAAAGACTTCCTGAAAGCCAATTATATCGGGCTGGTGATGTGTTAAGTAATCAATAATCCAACGCTGTTTCCTAGCCCATTGCTGCGCGGTATAAATTTTTTCGAAATCATAATACGCATTAGGCGGTGCAAGATAATTAAACAAGTTAAAGGTGGCTATTTTTAGCTCTGTATTAGTTACTATATCGTCTTGCACGCATATACCTGCAGTTAGTTGTTTTGAATCGAATGTACTGATGGATGTCGCCTAAAGTGATCGTTAAATTAGTAGATTATCATTGTATTACATGTACACGTAATAAAGCAGTTCGCTTTTAAGTTTTATAAAAACGTTATTGTTTGTCGTTATTATATTTTTCAATAAATAGCATTAAGGTGGCTAAACATATAATATTCGCGGCAATTAAATATGAGCAAAGTGAAGTTGTAATGAGCAGAAAGATCGAACTATTAGCCCCAGGCGGTGATGTAAACGCGGTTAAAGCCGCCATTGTAGCCGGTGCTAATGCGGTTTATTGCGGGTTAGATACCTTTAATGCACGTAACCGCGCATCTAATCTTTCGTTTGATGAGCTTAACGGCGCACTTCGCTTAGCCCATGAATATGGCTGTGAAATATTTTTAACGCTAAATGTTGTTATATTAGAGCACGAAATGGGTGCCCTATTTAAACTACTAAACCAGCTAGTAAATACAACCCTCGATGGCATTATTGTGCAAGATTTAGGACTGTTTAATATTGTTAAAAAGCACTTTCCTACTTTGCATATCCATGCATCAACTCAGTTAACGACACATAACGAATCGCAAATTGAATTTTTAGCGCGCATTGGCGCTACACGTGTAAATTTATCGCGCGAGCTTAACTTAACTGAAATTAAAATACTGACCGATGTAGCACACAAGTGCGATGTATTAACCGAAGTATTTGTACACGGCGCATTATGTATTGCGTTTTCGGGGCAATGTTATTCAAGCTCTGTAAGTGTAGGCAACTCAGGTAATCGTGGGCGCTGCTCGCAGGCATGTCGCGATGAATACGAGCCAACAGCCATGGGTAACAAACACCCACTTAACTTAAAAGACAACTCAGCCTATTTTGATTTACCAGAGCTTGTAGCTGCAGGTGTTGACTCGTTAAAAGTAGAGGGCCGTATTAAAGGCGCTAACTACGTACATACCGTAGTTGATAGCTGGCGTAAACAAATAGACACCTTTGTACAAACCGGTAATTTAATTGAAGACGATTCAAGCTTATACAAAGTATTTAACCGTAACTTTACTAATAAGTTTTTACAAGGTGACATGACCAAAAACATGTTTACCGATAATCCGCGCGATCACAGTTTTGATCACGCAAACGAAAAAAGTAACGCTATTTCTGTTGTACAAATTTACGATGCGCAACAAGAGCTCGCAGCTGAAAAAAACGATATAGACTTACTTGTTAAAAACAAAATTGCCTGTTTAGATATTTCTAAACGTGAGCTACGTTTTGAGTTTAGCGGACAATTAAATCAGCCATTTACAGTAACACTCATAATAAACGATAAGCACGACAACACCCTAGCAGAGCAAGGCACTTTGCAACCTCAACGCTTTGAAGTGAAATCGCAAATGATGATGCAAGCCGCTGATAAATCAATTGTTGATATTGCTGCCATTGATAAGCGCTTTAAAACCTTTAGTAATGCCAATTTTGAAATTATGAATATGGATTACTCAAAGCTTGGTAGCAACTTAAGTATTCCGTTTAAAGAGCTTGCCCGTATTAAAAAGCAAGTAGCGTTTTTATTAAACGAAGGTAAGGACGTAATAGCACCAGTAGAATTACCAAAACTCGTTAACCACCCTAAAGCCAATAACGACATAACGCTGTCTGTTTTAATATCGGACATAAAAGACGTTCATTTATGCGATTTAACAAAGGGCGATGTTTACTTTAAATTACCTGAAAGCTTTAGGACCGATAACGATAAATACATAAATGTATTTTTAGAGCACCCACAGTTAATTCCGTGGTTTCCGGCTGTGCTAATTGGTAAAGATTTTGACGAAGCTGTGCGTTTACTAGAAGTGGCAAAACCTAAGCTTATAATTAGTAACAACACAGGCGTGGCGTATAAAGCTGTGCAAATGGGTATTGAGTGGATAGCAGGTCCACTTCTTAATACAACAAACTCTTATGCGTTACTTACGCTACAAGAAGATTTAAACGCCAAAGGCGCCTTTATTTCCAACGAAATAAACAAACCACAAATGCGTAACATTAAACGCCCTAATAACTTTAAAATGTTGTACAGCATTTATCACCCAATACTTATGATGACCAGCCGCCAGTGCTTTTTCCAGCAAACCGTTGGCTGTAAAAAACCACGTATTGACGCAAGTTGTATGCTCAGTTGTAAAAAAGAAACCACCGTTACTAATGTAAAAGGCATTAGCTTTGCCATTGATAAACAAAAAGGCGGCTATCCGAGTATTTATAATCACGAGCAATTTTTAAATATGGATATTGTGAGCGACTTTGCCGATAAGTTTGACGAGTTTATGATTGATTTAACCGATATAGGCTCAGGCTCAAAAGAAAAACTCGATAAAGCCGAGTTACTCGCGCACTTTCAAAACTTAATTAGCGGGCAAACACACGCGGTTGAACACTTAAATAGCATGGTTAAAGTACAAACCCGCCAGCAATATGTTGAAGGCCTAAATAGCTAAGGTAACTTAATGACACTGCCATTATTATACTCATTACAACACTGTCCTTATGCTATGCGTGCGCGAATGGGTATTTTAATGGCAGAGCAACACGTTTTACTGCGCGCTATAAAAACCAAAAACAAACCACCGCATCTTTTGCACATATCGCCTAAAGGTACGGTGCCAGTTTTGTTATTACCTAATCACCAGGTAATAGATGAAAGCCTAGATATAATGCTCTGGGCGCTTAAAGAGCACGATCCGCATAATTTATTACATACTCATGAGCCGTTAGCGCTTAGGCGTATGCTTGAGTTAATTAAATTAAACGACACACAATTTAAGCCCGTCCTTGAAAAATATAAATTTTACGCACGCACAAAAGACATGGCGCAGTTATATTTCCGCCAAGCATGTGAAGAATTTATAAAGCAATTTGAAGCTAAACTTACTGCGCACAAATACCTAATAAGCGACAATAAAAGTTTAGCCGATTACGCATTACTGCCATTTATTAGGCAATTTGCCCGCGTAGATAAACACTGGTTTGCTCAAAGCGAATATACCAGGGTGCACGCATGGTTAAACCACTTTTTGCAAGCGCCTATGTTTACCAAAGTAATGACAAAATACGACCTATATATGGACACCGGTAATGAGCATTTGTATGGCCCTAAAAATCGCTAATGAATTATTCTCATCATGCAATTTAGGCTCATTATTTACGCTATACTGCCTGCCCCGTTATTAACGTAATACAGGTATTATGAACTACTCAAATTTTGGCACTAAATTTACACAACCCAATGGTATAACGCAGCTTATGGAAGATTTAGGCAGCGCCAACAGCAGCAATAACCCAAATATTGTTATGCTTGGCGGTGGTAACCCCGCACAAGTACCAGAGGTTAATGCCGTATTTTTAGATGAATTACAAAAATTAGTAGCCAGTAATAAAGTAACGCAAGTGTTTGGTTTATACGATGGCCCAACCGGTAACGATGAATTTAGAGCAGCCCTTGCCAAACAACTTAATAGCGAGTTTGCATGGGGGTTAACCGCCGATAATGTAGCACTGGGGAATGGCAGCCAAGCTAACTTTTTTGTATTGTTTAATATGTTAGCAGGTAAAATGAGTGATGGCAGTACCAAGCGTATATTGTTCCCTCTAGCGCCTGAGTACGTCGGCTATGCCGACCAAGGTTTAGCAGATGATATGTTTGTGGCTATAAAGCCCGACATCGAAATTTTAAATACCTCTAATGGCTCAAAGCAATTTAAATATGTAATTGATTTTGACGCGGTTGAAAAAGTACTTGCTGAAGATAGCAGCATAAGCTCGCTGTGCGTATCGCGCCCTACCAACCCAACCGGTAATGTAATTACCGATGAAGAAGTACGCCACCTAGACGCCCTTGCACACAAATACAATATTCCCCTAATTATTGATAACGCCTATGGCGACCCATTCCCAGGTTGTATTTACACCGATGCAAACCTCACGTGGAACTCAAACATTATATTATGTATGTCGCTTTCAAAGCTAGGCTTGCCAGGCCTGCGCACCGGTATTGTGGTTGCGAATAACGAGATTATTAAAGCCATTGGACGAGTTAATGGCTCTATGGTGTTATCACCTAATGCTATTGGCCCAAGCTTGGTAACGCGCTTAATTAACGATGGCGAACTACTGCCTCTGTGTAAAAATACTGTGCTCCCTTTTTATAAAAATAAAGCCCAAACAGCAATTAATTTGTTTGATGAAATTTTTGCAGATCTTCCTGTGTATTTACATAAACTCGAAGGCGCATTTTTTATGTGGCTATGGTTTAAAGATTCAAAAATAACCAGCGAAATGCTCTACCAAAAACTTAAAGAGCAAGACGTGTATATAATTCCTGGTCATAACTTTTTTATAGGTATTGAAGATAGCTGGGAGCACAAACACCAGTGCGTACGTATTAACTATGCCAACGATGAAGTAACACTTAAAAAAGGGCTTGAGGCAATTAAAGCGCTTGTAATGTAAATATGCTTATTAGCATTAGGTGGGCTTATATATTCGTTTAAAATTTACGCAAACGCATTCTATCCCCTTTAAATTTATATATAAATTGGTATCCTACGCGACCTTTTTTAGCATATGCTTATAAAAAAGAACCAGTCAAGGAGCGACTATCGCTGCAGGGCACTTATTTTAAGTGGCAGCAATAACACAACAGGCATCGCGTATAATTATTGGTTTTAAACGTTAGATGTAACTTTAAATAGCAACATGCAATAGCACTATTAAGGTCAATTTATGCGATTAGGACCAGGACTACTAGTCACCGCTGCCTTCATCGGGCCAGGAACCATTACTACGGCAAGTGTGGCAGGTGCAAACTTTGGTTTTGCACTCATATGGACATTACTGTTTTCAGTGGTTGCCACCATATTATTACAATCTATGGCGGCGCGCCTTGGCGTTGCAACAGGGCAAGACTTAGCTCAAGCGCTCAGAGCAAATATTCAAACACCTTTATTTAAATCTTTGGCTATATTTTTAGTTATTAGCGCCATTGGTGTGGGCAGTGCCGCCTATGAAGCGGGAAATTTAAGTGGCGCTAGTATGGGCTTAATTGAAATATTCCCGCAGGTGAACGCTCAAATATGGACCCCTCTTATCGCATTTTTAAGTGCTGCATTACTGTATAGCAGTAAACATAAAGTGGTTGAAAATGCGCTAATTTTACTCGTTATTTTAATGAGCTTAGTGTTTATTTCCACACTTGTAATGGCATCGCCTTCACTGGGCGATGTATTTGCTGGTTTTATTCCTAGTATGCCTGAGGGCTCCATTACAACCATACTTGCTTTAATTGGCACTACCATTGTGCCATATAACTTGTTTTTACATTCAGGTGTGCTTGCCACAAGGCATAATAGCAATAGCGATCTGAACAAAGTAATTAAGCAAACTAATGTAGATACCGGTCTCTCTATTACCTTAGGAGGCGTGATCACATTAGCTATTTTATCTACCGCATCGGTCGCCTTTTATGGCACAGATGCGGGGCAAATTAGTGCGGCTAACATGGCCGTGCAGCTAGAGCCCTTACTTGGTGATGCAGCTCATTACTTTTTCGCTATTGGTTTATTTGCTGCAGGGTTAACAAGCGCCATTACAGCGCCGCTTGCCGGTGCTTATGCTGTGTGTGGCATGTTAGGCTGGTCTAACAATATGAGTAACGCACGCTTTAAAGGCGTTGCTATTGTTATCTTATTGTTTGGCGCAGGCGTAGCATCTCTCGGTTTAGACCCTGTTGCGGTAATTATATTCGCTCAGGCGGCTAACGGGTTATTACTTCCAATTGTAAGCACCTACCTTGTATGGCTGGTTAATCAAAAAGGAGTTATGGGAAACTACACAAACTCTTTGCTTTTAAACCTAGTAACTCTACCCGTTTTAATCCTAATTTTTGGGCTAAGTAGCTACAAACTCATTAGTTTGATTTTTAGTTAGATTCTAAAATCATATTTAAAGGCCGCTGTTTACAATAGACAGCGGCCTTCATTTATTAATCAGTAAATAACGTATGAGCCGTATTTATATTCACACACCTAACTTTTTCGGGTTGCGAGCTGTCTTAATTAAGTGGGAGAACGTATAACCCCCAACCGCACCTGCAAGTAGCTGCATATAAAAGCCCCAACCTCGAGCGCCCGCTATAATATGAATATTCATAATCGATTCAATGGCAATGAGCACCACAGCAAGAGCAGTAATACCCGCTACAATAAATAACGCCATATTGTATTGTTTAATATTTTTAGTAAGCTTTGCAGTCACTAAAAAAGCAATGGCAAGCGCTATGGCAATAATAGCGCCATAGGTAGGTAATAAACCTAACCAATCATCTAATGATAAATTAATGCGGTCGCTTAAGCTGACTACTACGCCTACATTAACTAATTGATTGACAACGTATTGGCTATGAAACAAGCTAGCAAGGGTAAAGGTAAGTAACCAAGAAACTAAAAATATAGGGAGTATACGTGTTAAAAATGGCATGGTTATCTCAACTTAAAATAAAGCTTTTTTCTTACAGTAGCAAAGGCTTGCAATGTAAACAACGACTCTCTCAATTAGCACTATTTTTGTTTGTAGGGCTTTTTGCGTCTACCGCCAGTGCCTCTACATTACCTAAAGAGCAGTACAGTACTCACACTCTAGCAACACAATTAAATTCGCCGTGGAGCATGGTTAAACTGCCAAATGACACATGGCTAATTACAGAGCGCGACGGCCACGTTGTTATTGTAAAAAACAATGCGCAAACAAGAGTAAATTTAAACCTTGAGGGCTTATACGTTGCAGGCCAAGGCGGCTTACTTGATATTGTGCTGTCGCCTAATTTTAACACTACTAAAGAAGTCATATTTACCTACGCACAAGGCAGAGCTGAGGCTAATCGCCTAGTAATTGCAAAAGCTACCTTTAATGGCACCGGCTTTTCATCACCTGTTATTATTTACACAGTAGCGACTGATAAAAATACTCCACAACACTACGCGGGCCGCGCCCTCTTTTTACCCGACAACACTTTACTTTTTTCAACTGGTGATGGCTTTGACTTTAGAGAGCAAGCACAAGTAATAACCAGCCAACTCGGCAAAATATTACGTATAAACCTAGATGGCACTATCCCAAAAGATAACCCATTTATTAATCACAAAAACCCCAATGCACACGCTGTTTACTCGCTCGGTCACCGTAACCCACAGGGCTTAGTGTATGATTACGATACAGAGCAAATTGTTAGCCACGAGCACGGCCCCGCCGGTGGCGATGAGCTAAATTACTTAACGCCAGCTACCAACTACGGCTGGCCTGTGATCACCTATGGTGACGATTATTCACAAGCACGTATTTCTCCATTTAGAGACTACCCCGGCATGCAAAAGCCAAGCGTAGATTGGACGCCATCAATCGCCCCATCCGGCATGGCGTATTACGGCTCTAAACACACTGCATTCCCTTCACTTCAAAAACATGCGCTCATCACCACACTCGTTGATAAAAAGCTCTACAGTGTTAATTTAGCTAATGGAAAGTTCACCCAGTCACACATACTCCCAGAAGCAACAGGACGATTAAGGGATGTGTATGTAACCACTGAGGGTAATGTAGCGATATTAACCGATGGCAAAGATGCGAAGCTGATGTTGGTAACGCCAAAGTAGTTTACAAATAGGGTTAGAGGCGCTTCGCTTTTAGAAAGTCATAACAGTTTAAATAAAGCGGTTTTTAGTAAACCGCTTTAATGTATTTAATTTCAGATACGCGAAGTCAGATTTGATCCCTTTAGACTGATAAGGGCCCTTTAGAATTTTACAAACAGAAAGCTAGTGATAAGAAAGCAAATATCTAAGCTTGTTACAACTAAAAATCTATTCTAGATAGTTGCTGTTTATACTAGCTTTACACATATTTTGCTAACCCTAAGACTCGTTGAGTAACCAAATAAATTTTACTTCAAATTGAGTATCTAGTTTGTTTTAGAACCAAGCTTAATAAAAGCTTTGTTCAAAAAACGACTCATCTGACCACTTTTAAATCAAACAACTCAAATCCATGACTAATTTGTTGATTTACACCTAGCTTATTGTAAAGTATCGCCTTTCTTAAGGAATTCACTTAAGAATACAATAAAATAAAAAGGAAAATTTAATGAGAAATCAATTAATATTAGCTTTGAGCATTTTAGCTTTAGCTGGTTGCGCTGCTACAACACCTACAAGAACAACCGAACAAGCATATATGGTTATAGACGTTAAAGCAGATGCAACGATAAGAGATGAGCTCTTAGATACTATAATCGAGACTGCGCAAAGTAATATGAGTAGCCTCTCAGTAAACCGTGGAATCCCACCTTCATCAATACCTGAAACGGCCTCAAGATTCGAACTAGTTAGCCCATTTCAAAATACACAATTAGGCGGGTTAGTAAGTGGTTTTTCTGCTTTATCACAAGCTTCCGGTGGGGCGACTATGAAGATCCCTCAGTGTAAAGATCCTCTACTTACAATGAAGTCTGATAAATCAGCAAGTGGTTGGAGTGAAAGAACGACATTTTTCATATGTGTCGTACAGTACCAAAAAGGCTACCAAGTTGACGTATACACAACATTTGAACAGCAAACTGGTGGCGTATCTGTAAATGCACTAAGCCAAAGTTTAGTTCGCTCTATTGCAGGCGATACAAGCCAAAGCATTCCTACTACTATGGTTAGAATCAGGGACTCGATAGCTAACTTAGATGCTCAGGTAAAGGTTAAAGATAGCTATATTCCAAGTAAGTGGAAGGGCCTTTTCGCAGATGATACTAAAACATTATCAGAATCATAATGAATAACTAGTAATTATTATGAACAAAATGGGGCTTTTTTAAGCCCCATTTTTATTACAATCATATTCCATCTACTATACAAAGTTAGTGATAGATAGTTTTAAATCCGAATTGATTATACTAAATTGCTAGACCTGTCCTTTTTCTTCTATTGGTAAAACTCCAATCTCATATTTATGATCTTTTTATAGCAATTAGCTGTATTAAAAGTTCTATTTTAGTAAGAGAGTATCGCCGATAACAAGGCAAAAGTTTTGTTGTCGAGTTGCTCTATATGAGAAATTTGAACGCAGTTAGCGTCATATTTAATCCCACAACTAATTAGGTAGTATCGCGCAATGTTAACGGTATTTATGCGAGGTTGCCCTCAACATAAAAGCCGCTGTTTGTTATAAACAGCGGCTTTTGTGATCTGACTCCATAAAAGTAGACACCTATTTAGGAGTCAGTTGTCATGAAAGTAAAAGCGTTTCGTAAACATACAGAGGAATTTAAAATAAAAGTGGTACAGGAGTCGCTAGACTCACACGGTACCGTTAAAATGACCGCTAAAAAATACGGTATTCATCCTGACATGCTGTCAAGCTGGAGAAGTAAAATGACCTCAAAAGAAGAAGCTAATCCACTTAAAAACCAAGGCCCAGAAAAATCATATAAAGACCTTGAACGTCAAGTCCATAACCTTGAGAAGCAGCTTGAAGACGCGCAGTTGGAGAACGACGTATTAAAAAAGGCGAGGGCCTACTTCGACAGCCTAAAAGAATAAGGTTTCAATATATCCATCAGACTGCTACGGCGAAGAAAACAATAAGCAAGTTATGTGCGTTATTATCTGTCTCTAAGGCAGGGTATTACAAATGGCTGAAACAGTCGTTAAACCCTGTTACAGGAAGAAATGATTTCTTACTTCAGTTTTTAATAAAAAGAAGTAACGAAGAGCACTGCATACCTGGTTACAGAAAATTATGGGAAGCCGCCATAGCCGATGGTCATGATTGCAGTAAAGGCCGGGTGCAGCGTTTATTACAAAGCGTAGGTTATCGCTCTAAATCAGGTAAGCGTCGCTACACCAGTTGCAATAAAAAGCAGGGTTTTATAACGACAGAGAACCTACTTGCTCGTCAATTTGATGTTGAAGAGCCTAATACTGTATGGGTGTCGGATATAACTCAGGTGCGCTGTAAAGAAGGCTGGCAGTACTTATGTGTCATTTTAGATTTATACTCACGTAAAGTTGTGGGCTGGGTAACAAGTCGAGTTAATAGTGCGAATTTAGTGATTAAAACATTAAAGAAGGCTTGGAATGTGCGTAAACCGAACGGACATCGCTTACTTTTTCACTCAGACCAAGGGAGCCAGTATAGAGCAAAAGAGACTATATCGTGGTTGAACAAACGAGGTGTAACGATTAGCATGTCGAGAAAGGGAAACTGCTGGGATAATGCATGCTCAGAAAGTTTTTTTGCTCAGTACAAAAAAGAATGGATGAGTAATTTAAATGAACTGAGTCGTAGTGAAATGACAATACAAAGTCGTTTTTATATTGAGAACTACTACAACTCAGTGAGAATGCATTGGACGATTGGAAATGTTAGCCCCATACAATATGAATCAATGAATTAAAGCCCCGTGTCTACTTTATTAGGGTCAGATCATTGTACTTAAAACTTATAGCTTAAAACTAATAGCTAAACCTTAAGCTTTACCAATCACTTCAAGTCCACCCATGTATGGGCGTAATACTTCTGGTACTACAACTGAGCCGTCCGCTTGTTGGTAGTTTTCTAGTATGGCAACTAGTGTACGACCAACCGCTAAACCTGAACCGTTTAGTGTATGTAGTAACTCTGGTTTTTTAGCACCTTCACGGCGAAAACGTGCTTGCATACGGCGTGCTTGGAAATCGTGCATATTTGAACAAGACGAAATTTCGCGGTAGGTATCTTGCGCCGGTAACCATACTTCTAAGTCGTATGTTTTAGCTGCGCCAAAGCCCATGTCGCCCATACATAAAATTACTTTACGGTATGGTAGTTCTAGTGCTTGTA
>JGI24527J20359_1000114_pt1 | contig 37670 bp, 30 predicted proteins | sample LinPmetageLP52_FD_20359 | JGI IMG/M metagenome (IMG submission 20359) | reverse complement strand
ACGAAGAACTAGTCGCCCAGCCCGAGCAGCAAATAAAAGAGCTAGTTAGCTTTTGTAATTTAGAGTGGCAAGCACAGTGTATAGACTTTCACTTAAACACCGCCCCGGTGTCTACGGCTAGTAAAGTACAAGTACGCCAACCACTTAACAACAAGGCAATCGGCCGTTGGAAGGCGTTTAAGCCCCATACTAATGCAGCAGTGGAGTACCTTTTAAAGCAAGGTATTCGTGTTGAGTAATGGTTTTATGGCTTGGGAGTTAAATAGATGGACTTAGGGATAGTCCGCTTTGTGCTAGCCTAGGTCGGATAAGCGAAGCGCCATCCGACACAGTAAAATACCTTGCCAATTATTATCACATTTTATGTTGTCGAGTGGTTGGAGAGTCCCATAAACGGACTTTGCCTATTGTATTTTCTTATGTGCTTAAAGCTTGAGCTCCGAACCATAGCCAATAAATTACACAACTCTTTTAATTTTATATCCTTTTTATTGGCATTACATCCTTACTCCAGAAATCTTATGCAGTTCAATTGTTTTATAACACTGCAGATATCTCGCTATTTCTGGAAGTGACTTACTTGCTGCCATCACTCGTGAAATGCTTTCTCGTTGTGCAAGAGTTCATGTTGCTTGTGAGCGTTTCAGCGCAAACGGCCATACGCCGCCTGTTTTATGGATAATACCTAATATAGATTAATGGTATCGTCCAAATAATCTTCCTATATCATCCGCACTATCATCATGCTAATGTCGATCCCAAATTAACCTTCTTTGTTCTGCATTATTATAAATACGCTTTCTCTGTTTCATGCAAACGCTCCTTTAACTAATGCATTGCATTCTTCGGTTGAACTCTCAGCCTCAAACAGACGTAATGTAACTTGATTGTTCAAAAGTCGAACACTAACGAAAAGTTAAGACCAAAAATTCAAAAGGTTGTTTTATGTTTCAAATCATAAGATAAAATTTACACCTTAAAGTGCAAAACATTTATAGTAAACGTTTACTACAACTTAATTAGATCGCTTAATATCGGCATGACCAAGCCATAAACTTATCGCTACTAATAAAACTATAATGGCTAAGTATAGTAGTTCAGCCATAGATTGAGGTTTAATTTCCACAAGGTAAGCAAATACCTTAATCACTAATAACATGATAACAACTTTACCAAGCTTAGCTTTTAGCTGATCTATTGTTTTAATCTCATAAGCTTTTGACGTGTGCTGCCGTGAATTTTCTATTGGACTAATAAACAGTTCGTATAAACCAAAAGCAAAGATAAATAATATAGCTGACAGCAGAAACGTATCTAAAATTTCAACTACAAAAAGAATAATATTGTCGCGGGTTACATTGCTTGAGTGAGTAATTAAATAATCAAATAAAGCTGAAATTAGATGAATAACTTCATATAAGCCCAAGCAAATCAAAGCGACACCAGTCACCATACATGAGATAACACCAAAAACGAGTACAATTCGGCTATTCCAAAGCATTGATTCAAAAATTTTTTCCATACTTCCCTCTTATAATTAAGCGCGCCATTCACTAATTTTTTTAATGAATGGTTTAAAATGGTTATTTTTTTCAGTGAACATGCTTATATATTCAGGTAAAACAACGCCACCTGCCATATGTTTATGTCCGCCACCAAAACCTCTATTGGTATTATTTAAGGTTTCTCTTGCTAGCTGCCCAACATCAACATATTGGCACTCAGAACGAAAAGATAGTTGCAAACCATTATTTTGTTTAACCGCTATTATAACAACATCAAATTCGTTAACGGATAAAAGAAAATCTCCCAGCATACCTAGCATATTCTTAGGACATGGCTCAGGTAGAATCACAGAGGCAACACCATTATTAACAGACAAATTTCTAAATGCGTGCTCAAAATTTCTCAGTTCCCCTTGCATTAAGGTATTTCTCAATACACGATTAACAAAGGATAAATCTGAGCGGGCATTTAAGTAAACAAAAGCCTTAACATCAGCTTTACAGAAGCCCCTTGTCATATTCGCGGTATCAACATTTAATCCTACTAATAACGCGCTCGCCACCTGTACCGACATTTCTATACCGAGTAACTTATAATATTCCCAGATAATGGTCGCAGTGGCTCCATAATCACTACGAATATCTTTAAACCAAAATGATTTAGTAGGTTTAATAGTGTGATGATCTATTACTGCAATCTCATCGCCCGGTACGTCTGTTACATTTTTCTCACCGATGCAACCATCAACATTAATGATTTTATCTGACGGGTTTAACTTTACTTGTGAGCAATGAGAAATTGGAATTTCTAACCATTGGATCAGGTTAGAAAGTGAAATTCTGTCAATTTCTCCGTTGTAAACAATCAGAGTGCTGATCTCATAGTGAGATAGCAGCACTGATAATGCATACGCAGAAGAAATAGCATCATGATCAGGAAAGTCATGCGCCTGAATTATCACACGCTGAAGCGGGGATAACCGTTTAATAAAGGCTAAAACCTCTTCTTTGCTTTTCATAACAACAAGATATCGACTGAAATCATTATTATTATTTAGTTATAGATTTTATTTTGTTGTCTATTGAACAAAACATATTTGTACATTCACCTGAAAGCATGACGATCATGCCGCGTTTAATACGTGATTGGTACTCTTCTTCAACTATTATAAATGACTTACGATTAAAGATATTGTCTTTATCTACAAGTTCACCAGAAGCAACTTTGACTAACTCACCACCCATCTTTATATAAATAGCAACCGCCTGTTCTGCTTTAGCGCCGTGTATACGACCTAAGTTAGTTTCAAAATATATTTTACCTTCAGCTTGCTTAGCACCAGTAACTATTCCTTGTGAACCTACATATTTGCTTAAAGTTACGTAATCGTCATCACCTTTTTCAAGTAACTCACCAATAGCCCCTTTAATTACGCCATTAACCATACTGCCCTCATTACATTTGCGACTAGAAGGGCTCTCTTGCGAAGTAGAGTTACGACCAGATAAATTCACAGATAAAATTTGCTTCATTGAAGGTAATGAACGAATCTGGATGTTACCTTTTGCTCGGCCTGTGTAATCACATTCGTCAGGATGTCTTGTACTTTCACCGTCTTTATTTTTAGTAGTATAAGACTTTTCATATTCACTACCCCAAGAGTAACTTGTGATCGTGGGGATAACTAAGAACTTAGCTTCTACCGGACCTTCATAAGCATCATAGTCTTCAGCTAAATTTTCTTTTAATTGAATTTCATCCATAAAACGCTGCGCCATTTGGCGATCAATAACTTCTGATCCACTATCAACAATAAATTCTCGAATGCTGTCAGCAAATAAAGCCTGCACATACTCTGGCACACCTACTTTGGTACCTTGAGCAACAAGTAATTTACTGCTTTGAATACTATCTAAGTCATCAGGCGTGCCCGGTAAAGAATCAATATTAACATCTGGAAATGTTGGTAATGCAGTTGGTGGCTGAGTAGAAACACACGCTGTGATGGTTAAAGTGGCTACCATGCTAACTAAAAGACTCTTCTTGTTCATTTGTTAATTCCCTTTTATCAATTATTTAATTTTATTTTCTTCAATAAGCTTTTTTCAGCTCTTGCTAAAGACTGAGATTTTGACTCAAATGAAGAACTTTTCACTTTGAATGATTCTTGATATTTCAAAGTGTCAGTTTCATCGAAAACTAAAATTTCAGTATTTAAAATTGTGAGATGGCTTTTATAGGCTAGTGTCTGTTTTTTCTTAATATTGAATTGCACAACACCAGTATTTTCACCACTGCTAACAACATAAAAGCCATTGTTTTTTAAAAACTTTATTGTTGATATTTTAAATTCAGAGCTAACCAATTCTGAAAAAGTTAAAATGTATCTATTACGTTTTTTACACTTTTTAAACGTACGGTCGAAGGTATTAAGGGTCTGATAAAACTCATCTTCTGAACCATCGCTAATACCAGAGCCAACATAAGCAGGAATGAGCTCATTCAACTTTTCTTTGTTACTCGCTTCATCAGAAAGCGCATAGAAACATGATGGCGTATATTTACCTTTAAATTCTTCTAAAGCGAAAAGTAGATCATCATTTAAATTTACCAGTTGATGCTTGATAGAGCGTTGCACTAGCTTACGTTCAGCGCGCACTAGAACATACCAATTTCCTAGTTTTTCTTCACTCGCCACTACTTCAACATTCGGCAGCTCAATACCACGACTAACCGCCTCAGTTTTTTGAGTAGCACGTGTTTGCGTTTGGTTGTTTTCTTTCGTTTGGGTAATTTGAGATTTAGCTGTTATCCGGGTTGATAGTTTCATGACAATATCAGCCATCGCTGATTTTTGGGCCTGCCCGTAGGTTACATCAGTACCTAATCCATAAATGAATTGCTTGTTATCCACAGGCACATCAAATGCAAAGCTGTTCCAAGTGATTAAGCCAATAAAAGCAGTAATTATATAACGTAAAAACATAGCCTTTCCCTATATATGCTCTGCAAAATAGTTTGTACTATTTACAACCTTGATCAGGTAACGCTGAGTTTCGGTATGGGTTTTAGTTTTAATTACTTCGAACACTTGCTCTGGTGTCATTTTATTAATTTTATTTATCGCTTTCATGCGACCTCTTTCACCATTATTGAAAGCTCTCGCTAAATTGCCAATACCTGTGTTGTAAGCTGCAATTGCGCAATACATACGGCTTGTTGGGTTTTCAACTTCTTTCAAGTAGCGGGTCAGTAAAATGTTGAAATAAGCACTGCCATATTCAATATTTTTTGTACCATTAAATAAAAGCTCTGGCGTCGGGTTTTTGTTGATGGAAAATATTTTCTTATTTACATCAGCGCCGGCAGTAGATGGTACTATTTGCATTAAACCGTAAGCAGGAATGTGTGATTTAGCCATAGGGTTAAAATGGCTTTCGGTTTCCATAATCGCAAGTAAAACCTCTTGATCAACCTTCCACTGATTAGCTTGCATAGCCACTTGAGATAAATACTTTTCAGCTTTATTAAAGCGATCGCGTTTTAGCTGAATTTTATAAGACTTTATATTTTTCTTCGTTAGAATATCTTGCCTTTGATTTAATTCATTCAGCTGACTGTTTAACTCCGCAACTTTACGCTGAGCTCGTTTTTTTTGTTTCAGGGGAAGCTCTTCACGTTCAACAAAATGTTCAACTTGAGTAATTTGTTGCGAAAGCCTTTTTTCTGTTCTGGCAACAACTATCGCTTGTTGTTTTTCTGCCGGAACTTCTTCAACCATAGTTACGGCGGCCTTTAGCTCTTTTCCGTCATTAATTCCAAGATGCTTTAACAAGGTATCTTGTTTTGAAGATACTTTTTTCGCTAGTTTTTTAGGTTTAAGGGTTAAAGCAGTTTGAGGATTTTTCACTGGCGTAAAAGCAAATTCAACATTTTGTTTAGCAGCCGTTTTAGGGGCTACATTGAGCGCTTCCATAATAGCATCGCGTACCATTACCTCTTCTTCTTCTGGCGTGATTTGACCTTGTTGATCATCACGTTGAATATTGACTTCGATAGTGTCGTTTTCAAAATTAGCAATGATTTTAACACTTTTATCATTAGAATAAGTAACATATTCTGTGTCTGAGCTTAGCTCTGCGACACCCCACTTTTCAATTAGCTCTTTTTTATAAACTTCATAACGTTGGGTGTAGTCATCTGTATATTCTTTGTGCTTGCTCTGGTATTTCTTTTTAAAATCGGCAAAATCATTTTGCACCGCATAAGCAGTTGAACTTGCTGATGTCGCACAGATAATAAGTGCTAATGACAAGATTCGCTTTAAAGCCATGATAAAAAATATCCTTATTTTTTGTAATACAACGAATACTCAAAGTCTGTTAATACTGAATCTGCCACTATCGACAAACTCACTTCACCAACACCGTAAAAGTTGTTTCTCACCTGCTTAGTAAGTCGCTTAACGTCTGCCAATAAACTTGGGGCTTCATCATTCATATTAAGCTTTTCATATAAGCCTTTGAACTCGGCTTTTGAAGCATTAATATTTTGCTCATAACCAACAGCACCAAAATATTGATTGACAAACAGTTTTTCTTTACCCAACTCTTCTTTCACGAGTAAGAACTCAACATTGTTAAAATCTAATGTAAAGTCTTGAAATTCAGTATAATTATCAGCAATCGATAATGTATTTTCTTTTTCTCGCTTATCAAGTAACCCATAAGGAACAAAGTCGTCAACTAAACCAGTAATGGTATAAGCGTTTACTCTGTCACCTTCTAAAATTAAAGTTAGAATAAACTTTTTTTCAAGGTAATACGCAAAGTTTAAATTTTCATGATATTTACTTTTTTTAATTAACTTTGGCTGACCGAAATGTGTTGAGATATATTTTAAGTTGCTGCCGACATTTACATGGTTTAGCGATTCATATTCATACTTATGGGTGAATTTTGACAGCGTTAACTGCCAAGCTTCAATCGCAATATCTTTAGTATCACCCCATTGCCCTATTGCCATTAAACCTAAGGCAATAGCGACAAAATATTCATAGAGAGATTTATTTTTTACGCCTTGTTGCTGTTCAGCATCACTGTTTTTCATTTCTGTTGTCATTATATTTGTCCTAACAACTATTGTGCGTTTTCAGCTTTAGTGAAATTTAAATACAGTAAAGTTTCATTTTCTGGGCTTAACTTAACCGGTGCCTTTTTCATTACTTGTTTAAATAGTGATTGTGCACCTTCTTCAGTTACTGTCACTAAAGCGCACAAGTTTTTCTGATCAGCCATTTGTGCATAATCAACTTTAATAACTTTTGATGAACGTAATGCTTGCTCGGTAAACTGAGTCGTCGTGCTTAAGAATTTTGATTTTGATACGGTTTCATCTGGGTTAGTAATTTTCTCAGAATACTGCTCTTGTAATGAAGCAATACGAGTATCAAGTTGATTTGCAAGTTCAGCACGTGCTTGCGTCGTTGCTTCTGTTTTGTCCATCGCAAAACTATTTGATGCGACAACACACGATGAAGCAATTAAGCCACTCTCAGTTGTAGGGTTCAACACCCACGAAGGTATTTTCATCCCCATCTCTGAAGCGTTGTTTTTGGGTGCAGAGTTACAACCTGAAATTAGTACTGAAAATACGGTAATTGATAAAATAGACGCTTTAACTTTAAACATTTTTAATCCCTTAATTTGCGAGTTTTCCAATAAAACAACGTGCAGAAACAAAAAGTTAACAAATGTATCTCTACATAATAAAGGCATTAAACTACAGTAACTACGCTAAGGTCAATACATTGTGTTGCAAAAATTATTAGAGCTACATGTATTTAAGAGCCTCTACGAAACAACAAAGTGCTATCAACGGTGAAAACCTCTTAGTTGAGTCAGTTGACCGTTTATCACGCTTACCTCAATCAGATTTTGAAAAGCTGAATCTCATGATTAAAAAAGGTCTTCGTTTAACCAAGTACATTTAAGGCGTGAGCGCCATTTGAGTGACCTTGATTCATTTAAGCAATTAGAACCATCGTGTCACTTACCAAAATTGTTTACTTGTTAAATATAAGAGTTGAATTGATTAATACATTTGATTACTGAAATCAGGTTTTGAGTTTTTAGTTCAGTACGAATTTTTCTAATTGAAACTCGGAGAGCTTTCAATATAATTAACAAATCTTGAATTCCGTCATTATAACTCTTAAGCGTCTGTAAATGGCTCATAGTTGCCCCTAAAAACCATTCAAACAAGATTAAATTTAAAGCTCTGCCTTAAAATAAGCATGCTCGTCGATATAATCTATTACTAGTTCAAAATATTTGAGGCCTGAACCACCCAATGCGCCATCAATTTTTTTATCCATCATTAAAGACATAAACTCGTGAAAGTTATTATCACCCCTTCTTGTAAACCAAACAGGCCCAATACTTTGTTTGGCAACAATGACAAGAGGTACTTTAATCATGGCTTCCCCGCTACCATGCTCAGCTTTCTCGATAACAGTCCAACCTGGATTGCTGGTTTTCCAATTATCAAAAACACTAGCTGCAATAAAAGAAGTACCAACCACATTCGATTTACTCTGTATTTGTTTTTTTGCGCTATTGGTTAAGGTTGATGTTGCACCAGTATCTAACAACATTTGATACTCTATTCCTTGAACTTTTATACTCATTCTAGGAAATGCTGTGGTGTATTTTTGTTGAGAGTCTTTTTTAAAACCTAATTTTACTTTTTTGAATTTGTTTAAGTTAACTTCATCAAGAGAATCAAAAATAAACATTGATTCATTTACATAATCAATTTTAATAATTTTTTCTGCGTGCCATCGACCACCTAAAAAGCCATCAAACTGTTGCCCTGTTGATATTTCTGCTTCAGGGGCTATAAACAAATATCCACCCATGAAATTTTCAATGCCACCAGTAGGTATTTCTGCTTCTGCTTTAAACTTAGGCATTTCTGACAAGGTATACTCTTCGCCATCTGCTATTTTTATGATTGTTGGCCAATTGTATTGCTGGTGAAGTTCTTTTGAAATGGCATTCCACCCACCGCCGGTATCTGTAAAAAATCTTAGCTTTTTACCACTAGTAAGTTCCGGGATTAAAATTATGCGATTATTATCAAATTGAGTTGGGAGCTGTTGCTCAGCTAAAAGCTGTAAAGGAGCCAAAACTAAGGCAAGTGAAAAAAGTATTAACTTTATACTATTCATTGATCTTCCATGACTTTTTTATAATTTATGATACTAGCGTTTGACTATTGTAAGTGTAATATCTTGATTAAATTCGTTTCACTTTTAGCTACATCTTAAGCATATAAACAAAGTAATACAATAAAGTTAATTTCTCCTACCACAACGCTCATTTACTTTTATGTCGGTTCAACTGCAAATAATGTCGATTCAGATAAACATTAATGAAGCAGGTTAAAAAACTCGCTAAATTTCTTATCAACAAAACGCCAAATACCTATTTATTGATAAGGAATATAGTCATGAACATTATTACAAAAACAGTTATAGCACTGAGTTTAGCAAGCCACTTTAGTGCGTATGCCATTGACCTGCGGGTCGACAACATTCGTTTATACCAAAGTAATTCGCAAAGCTTTTCTGCGCCGAGTTCGCTGTATATTGATGATGGTAAAATAGTAAGTATTACTAAAGCGACTGACCCACTACAAAACGCAGAAAAAACAATTAACGCCAACAACCAATATGCAATACCCGGTTTAATTGATTTACATGTACATTTGGGCTCATCGGGCAGTAACTTTACTGAGTTTCAGTATTTGCCGGTTAAATCGCACTTTAATTCTAATTTGTATTTAGGCGTAACTAATATTGTTGATTTGTTTTCGTTTGAGCAAACCCTAAACGAAGCCGCTCAATTAAAAGAAGCCCAACTAACCCCTAACCTTTTTTATGCGGGTACTTTGTTTACCAACCCTGGCGGACACGGCACGCAGTTTGGCGGCCAAGCTTATGAAATTGCCAAAGATGAAGACATAGCAGCACTATGGCAAAAACATATAAGCACTAAGCCACATGTAACTAAAGCGGTTATTGAAACTTTTGGCGGTGTGGGTAAATCGTTAACTGATAGCCAATTAAGCGAGCTAGGTAAACGCTCTAAAGCGGCTAATTTACCGTATTTTGTGCATGTTTCTACACTAAATGATGCTAAACGCGCTATTAAAGCCGGTGCAACGGCTTTAGCGCACGGTATTAATAGCGAAGCGATTGACGATGAATTTATTACGCTAATGAAACAGCATAAAGTAACCTACATTCCTACCCTTGCGGTATATCATAATCATAGCGATGAAAAGCATAACCACACTATTAGCTCACAAAGCGAGTTACTAAAAACCATTCCCGAAAAGCTTCAAGGGTGTTTGTTTGTAAATGTGCCTGCACCTTCAAAATGGAAAGAGCACGCGTGGGAGGAGCGTAAAACCGCTTATGCAAATATACAAAAGCTACATAAAGCTAATATAACTATAGGCACAGGCTCTGATGCCGGAAACCCTTACACGCTGCATGGTACGGGGTTACATAACGAGTTAGATGCGCTTAAAAAAGCAGGTTTAACTAATAGTGAAATAATTAATGCAGCCACAGTTAACGGCGCAAAAGCGATTAATAAAGCCGAGAGCATTGGCAAGCTGGCTAAAGGCTTTGAGGCAAGCTTTGTACTGCTTAAGCAAAACCCGCTTGATGATATAAACCACATTCACACCATATCAGAGGTTTACAAATCAGGTATACAAGTAGACCGCCCAACCTTAATTGCGCAAAACAAGGCTATAACACCACAAGGCCCCGCTTGTAATGAAGTAATAAAAAGTAGCCAAGCGCAATATGTTATTGATGATTTTACCGGTGATACACCATGGCAAGCCTTGAGCGACTCGGTAATGGGTGGTCAGTCTGTGGCAACACTTACCACGAATAAAAATAGCTTAACTATAGATACAACCATTACAAAGCCAACCAGCTTTGGCGCGTGGGCAGGCGCTGAAATAAAATTTACATCGCCGGTTGATGCCTCTGCATTTAAAGGTATTCGATTAATCTATAAAGGTTCAAGCACGCCTTTTGCTATGTCTGTTTATCATAGTGATGTAAAAGATTGGGATCACTTTAGTGTACTTTTAAAGCCGCGCGATGAGTGGACAACGCTTGATATTCCTTTTTCCACTTTTAAACAATTTGGCTTTGGTAGCCCCGTTACGTGGTCGGCCACTGAATTAACTGGGGTTAACTTAATGTGGCGTAAAATGCCAGGCGCAAGCAATGAACCATTAAAAAACACATTACAAATCAAGGAGCTAACCTACTTTTAATTAAGTTGCAGTCAAAACACAAAGTCTTTGGGTTTTGACTGTTTTTTGTTATGGTTTAATCACTTACAAAAAGAAGCACATATTATGCTCAAACATCCTTTTTATAAATACAGTTTTTTTATTCTACTTATTGTAGATATTGCTTATGCCCTTGGGCTAATAATTGCTAACTCTGCGCCCTTTACTACGGGTAGTGCACTTGCTGCTACCGTGTGGTTTGTTACTTTTTACTGGGTGCCGGTATGGAGTGCGGCAGCGGTTATTTTTTACCTGCGCAATAAACACATTAATAAAATAGCATTTGAATGGTTAATTGCAGTTGTATTTATGGCACTTGGTAATGTGATTACCGATACAGTGCTCACACTGTTTTTTGATGGGCATAAATCCATGGGGGTATTTGTTGTATTTAACGGCTTACTTTGGGGCTCGTGTATTTACTTTACCAGTATTTTTATTGAAAACAAAAAACGCGCAACAGCCGAAAAACACGCGCTTAAACAAGCCCAACTTGCTACATTGCGCTACCAGTTAAACCCACATTTTATGTTTAATAGCTTAAATACAATTTCGGCTTATATTCATACAAACCCCGATTTAGCCGATGAAGTACTGCATGAACTTGCCGATATTTTAAGGTACTCGCTTGATACTGCCGAGCAACAGCAAATACCTTTACAGCAAGAGCTTACAATAATAGAAAAGTACCTAAATATTGAAAAAGCACGCTTTGGCGATAAACTTCAGGTTAATTACCACATTCCTAATACGCTTAAAAACATATCGCTACCCCCGCTACTTATTCAGCCCATAATTGAAAACGCCATTAAACATAACGCCAAACAAACGTCGTTAATACTTAATATAACGCTCAGTGAGCTGCCTAACGGCGTTAAAATACAAATTAGCGATAATGGTAAAGGGTTTTCGAGTGATGTTATAAAACACGGGCATGGCAATGGTATAGGGATGAAAAACATACTAAAACGCGTTAAACAACTTGGCAAAAGTAAGGTACTACTGAGCAATAACAATGGTGCAGTGGTTACGTTGGAGCTTACACTATGAACAGTAAAAACCAGCCAAATACAGTATCTAAAATGCGCGTATTATTTGCCGATGACGAGCTTCCCGCTCGCGAAAAATTAAGCCATCAATTAAGTTTAATGGAGCATATTGATGTAGTGGGTATGGCCACAAATGGCAAAGAGGCCATTTCATTAATTAATGAGCTAAAACCTGATGTGGTATTACTTGATATACAAATGCCAGAAATTAACGGCTTGGAGCTTGTTGATTTACTTAACTACCAGCCCATTATTATTTACACAACCGCGTATGACCAATTTGCGATTGAAGCATTCGAGAACGCCTCAACAGATTACTTACTTAAACCTTTTCCTATTGCTCGATTAAAAAAAGCACTCGCTAAAGCGCAGCAGCTACTTGAGCAACAGCGTGCCCACAGCCAAGTTAACAGCCCAGAACACGAGCAAACCTTTGCATTAACCGAAAACACATTAAATAAGCTAATTAGTAAAAACGGTGAGCGTATATTTTTACTCTCACCGGGTGACATTAAATTTATTAAATCGGAGCAAGGTAATAGTTTGGCGTGGAATGGCGACACATTTCATCACTTAAGCGATACGCTCGATCAGCTTGAGCATGCCTTAGTAGCAAAAAACTTTGTACGAATTCATCGAAGCTATTTGGTTAACGTTGATCACATTAAAGAAATACAGCGTTGGTTTAATGGTAAATTGATGGTGATTGTAAATGATGATATTAAATCTGAACTAAGCACCAGCAGAGCCGGTGCCGATAAACTAAAGCAATTACTACACATTTAACTTATCTAAAAATGTGTTACTGATCATTGCTCGAATATACACTTAAAATAGGAAACTTATGCTCAGCAAACGATACAGTTACCGACTGTGTTTGGTCGCCATTAAAACCTAGTTTAAAATCACTTGGGGTTAGCCTGCTGCCATCTGCAAACAACGCTAATAAATGCTCCTGATTAAGTTCACGCTTGCCAGAGGCTAAATTTGTAAGGGTAATAACCGCCCAGCGCTCCCCTTCTTCGTTACTCATAAGTACATAGTTTAAAATTGAAAAGTCAGACTTTTTAGGCGTTATATTATTATCGTTTGGAAACGACAAGTGCATACTATTTGGTATGGCTCGGTCAACGTTCAATACATTATTTTGCGCTGCAAACACATTGGCGCAAAGTACTAATAAAAATAAAAAGCTAACTACAATTTTTGCCACAATTAAACTTCCTTTTAAATTTAGATGCTTGAATACTTGATTGAAATTTATACTCGCAGTTTTTACCTATTATGTAAACACCCTATTAAAAACCCAATAAACAGGCTAAGCGCTCATTCAGTGTCACCGCATTAGTATTAATACTTTGCGGCACGTTAATAAACACACGGTTTTTAAACAGGAGTAAATTAAATGGCAACCACACCTAAAAAGTTACATGAGCTTAGTAACGCGCAATCGGCTTTATTAAACCCAGAGCACAGCATTCAAGTAAGAAGCGCGCGTGTTCATAACTTAAAAGATGTGGATGTAGATCTTCCCCGTAATTCACTTGTTGTTTTTACCGGTATATCAGGCTCGGGTAAATCATCGCTCGCCTTTGGAACATTATTTGCCGAATCGCAGCATCGCTATCTTGATTCGGTATCCCCTTATGCACGCAGATTAATCGATCAGGTAGACGAGCCTGATGTAGATTCGATTGAAGGGCTGCCACCAGCGGTTGCATTACAACAACAGCGTGGTGCGCCCTCGGTACGTTCATCGGTGGGTAGTGTAACCACTATTTCTAACGCGTTGCGAATGCTTTACTCACGCGCAGGTGAATACCCCAAAGGGCAAGGCATACTGTACGCCGATGCGTTTTCGCCTAATACGCCGCAAGGCGCCTGCCCAAAGTGCCACGGTATTGGCCGCGTATTTAACGTAACCGAAGAGCTACTAGTGCCCGACCCCACTAAATCAATTAAAGAGCGTGCTATTGCAGCATGGCCGCCGGCTTGGCAAGGTAAAAACCTAAGCCGTATTCTTACCTCGCTAGGCTACGATATTAATAAACCGTGGAATACCCTGCCTAAAAAAGCTCGTGATTGGATTTTATTTACCGACGAAACACCTACAGTGCCAGTGTTTCCTGAGTATACGCTTGAGCAAACGCAAGCAGCTATTAAAAATGATGAAAGCCCTAGCTACATGGGTACATTTACAAGTGCTAAACGCTTTGTTTTACAATCGTTTGCGAGCACTCAAAGCCCACGTACTAAAAAGCGCGTGTCGCAGTATATGCAAATATCACAATGCCCGCAGTGCGAAGGTAAAAAGCTTAAAAAAGAGTCGTTATCGGTTAAAGTAGCAGGCCTTGATATAGGTGAAATTTCACAATTAACGCTCAATGAGCTGGCAGATAAATTAAGGTTTGCCGCTAATAACCCCGCTAAAAGTAACGCTGCAAATCCCGAAAAAGCCATAGTTGCAAAGCGTATAGCAGGCGACATTCTTAAACGCGTTGAAGCACTCTCCAAACTTGGTTTAGGGTATTTATCGCTTGAACGCACCACCCCATCTTTATCACCTGGTGAATTACAACGCTTAAGGCTTGCGACGCAAATTCGCTCAAAATTATTTGGTGTAGTGTATGTGTTAGATGAACCCTCAGCAGGTTTACACCCTGCCGATACCCAAGCCTTGTTAGCCGCATTAGATGAACTAATAGCCGCTGGTAACTCTGTGTTTGTGGTTGAGCACGACTTAAGTGTTATTCGCCATGCCGATTGGGTGGTTGATGTAGGGCCAAATGCGGGTTCGCATGGCGGTAATATTGTTTACAGCGGCCCAGTTGAAGGCTTAGAGCAAGTGAGCAACTCACATACAAGTCAGTATTTATTTATAAATAACGAATCTCAGCAAGCTCAAATACAAAGTAAACAACGCCCAGCAAAAGCATGGCTAACGCTTAAAAATGTTGAGCGTAATAACTTACAAAAGCTTAATGTAGAATTTCCAGTTGGGGTTATTACAAGTGTTACGGGGGTATCTGGGTCAGGTAAATCAAGCTTAGTAAGCCAAGCGCTTGTTGAATTGGTTTACGATGCACTAGGGCAAAAATTGCAGCCAAAAATACCTACCGATGAAGCCGAGCTACTCGAGCAAGAGCTCGATATAACAACCGGCGGGCAAATAACTGGGGGCATTGAGCACATAAAGCGCCTAATTACAGTTGATCAAAAAGCCATTGGCCGCACACCTCGCTCAAACCTTGCTACATACACTGGTTTGTTCGATCACGTACGTAAACTGTTTGCCAATACCAAAGAGGCAAAAGCGCGTAAGTACGATGCCGGTCGTTTTTCGTTTAATGTTAAAAAAGGTCGCTGCGACAACTGCGAAGGCGTCGGCTTTGTAAGCGTGGAGCTGTTATTTTTACCTAGCGTGTATTCGCCTTGCCCTGTGTGTAACGCCAAGCGCTACAACCAAAAAACACTCGACATTACCTATAAAGATAAAACCATTGCCGATGTACTTAATTTAACCGTTGAGTCTGCGCATACGTTTTTTGCCGATGAACCCGCTATTTTACGTGCGCTAAATGCGCTCTTACAAGTGGGCCTTGGCTATTTACGTTTAGGCCAACCTGCTACTGAGCTTTCGGGCGGTGAAGCCCAGCGGATTAAACTTGCCACTGAACTACAACGTACACAGCGCGGCGATACGCTTTATATTTTAGATGAACCAACCACTGGCCTGCACCCTAAAGATGTAGCCATGCTAATGGCGCAGTTAAATGGCTTAGTTGATGCGGGCAACACCGTAATTATGGTTGAGCACGATATGCAAGTTGCCAGTAACAGTGATTGGATTATTGATATTGGTCCAGGAGCCGGCGGCGAAGGCGGAGTAATAGTTGCACAAGGTAAACCAAACGAGGTGGCGCAATCTACAGAAAGCCGTACTGCACCGTTTTTGAATAGCGCAATTTAGTGTTTAGCTAACTAACAAAAAGAGCTACAGGCTCTTTTTGTTAACTTTTTAAAAAACGCTCTAATTTGGGCTTTACAGTAACCGACATTATTAACATTATAGTAAGGCCTATAGGCAGTGCAGCAAGAAGCCCTTCAGCCCAACCATTTAAAAATAAACGCATATCTGCATAGCCAATATTGTTAGTAGCGGTAACAAATGCCATTACCGACTCCATGGTAAGCGCCATAAAAACACTAATCACTAAATTACGTTTTAGCTCGCTACTAGTGGGCAATAATTTATTAACTAGCTTATGCATTAAGGTCATCATTACAAAACCAATAGGCGCCATTACCAGCACTGCACTTATAAACGAGGTAAACCAATCTGCATAAAACCGCTCTGTAACCCCTACATTCACATAAGTCATAATACCAGTTAGCGTACCGCCGATTAAAGCAATAATACTTATCATAACCAGTATTTTATAAATTACAGGTGTTTTTTTAGGCTCAACCATTTCTGGATTTGCTGATACAGATGTACTCATTTTTGGGTATGCCTTAAGCGCCAAATAGATGATAAAGTCAACTATAGCAGGTTAATTGACAATGTCAACTAATTTTTAAGCTAACCAAAAATAAGCCAAATTCCAACTAGTCCCATTAAGCTACCAGCAATACGGTTCATCCATTTAATATTATCACCACGCGCTAAAAACAAGCGCAGGCTTTTACCGCCTGTTGCATAGGCAAGCATACATACAAATTCACTTATCATAATAACTAAAACAAGCACTAAAAGCTGTGGGGCTACTGCGTGCTGTACACTAATAAAGGGCGGCAATAGTGAGATCATAAACGCCCAGCCCTTAGGGTTTGCAATGGCCGTTACAAAGCCTTGCGTAAAAAGCGATTGGCGACTTACGTCACTTGGTTTTGAAGTATCAACCGACATTTTTCCTTTGGCGCGCCACATATTTATGCCTATATAAATTAAATACCCGCCGCCTACCCATTTTAAAATAGCGAATGCATCTGGATAATTTAGCATTACACTTGCAACACCGAGTACCGCAGCAACGGCAACGGTTGCTACGCCTAATAGCTCACCTATCATCATCCATAAGGTTCGGCGCACACCGATGCTCATGCCAAGTGTCATGGCAAGGGTCATACACATACCTGGAGTAATAGACACAAAAAAGAACGTTGGTATAAAAACCGCAAGCGCTGCTACATCAATCATTAATTTACTCTCGTATTAAAAACAAAAACGCGGCTATAAGTAGCCGCGTTGTTGCTTACTTATGTTTATTACTATTGCCCAGTACTTACCACTGGTTCAGTAATTACTTCTACTGGCTCTGCTGTATCATTTAACAAATACTTATCTAGCCACTGCTCTTGTTCCCACAGTACGTGTAATAAACTTTTACGTGCGCGGTAACCATGTGCTTCATAAGGAAGCATAACTAAGCGAGCGTCTTTACCTAAACCCTTAAGCGCTGCGTACATACGCTCACTTTGCATTGGGAAAGTGCCCGAATTAGGGTCTTCTTTACCGTGGATCATTAACATTGGCTCATTGATTTTTTCAGCGTGAAAAAACGGCGACATATTAGCGTATACACTTTGTGCTTGCCAAAAATCACGTTCTTCGCCCTGAAAACCAAACGGCGTTAGCGTACGGTTATACGCGCCACTGCGGGCAATACCGGTTTTAAATAAATCGCTATGAGCCAACAAGTTAGCAACCATAAATGCACCGTATGAGTGCCCAGCTATGGCTATTTTGTTTTTATCAGCAATGCCTTTTTTAACTAATATATCTACCGCAGCTTGCGCGCTTGCTACAAGTTGTGTTCTAAAGTTATCGTTTGGCTCGCTGTCATCAATACCCACTATTGGCATTTTAGGGTCGTCAAACACGGCAATACCTTTAGCAAGGTAAGGCATTGGGCCCCAATAACCAATGTAAGTAAATTCATAAGGCGACTCGCGAACTTGCGATGCTACAGCTTTGTCTTTGTATTCAAGTGGGTAAGCCCACATAAGCACAGGTAATGGTCCTTGAGTTTTATCGTACCCTGGAGGTAAATACAACGTGCCCGAAAGCTCTACGCCGTCATCGCGTTTATAACGTAATTGCTCTTTAGTAACGCCTTTAAATGCAGGGTACGGGTGAGCAAAACTTGTTAACTGGGTAAGTGTATCGTTATCTAAATCACGAATAAAAAAGTTAGGCTGCTCAGCTTTAGACTCACGAACTGTAATAAAACGCTCGCCTTCGTCATCAAGCAATGCACGTACGCGCTCGTAATAAGGCGCTTTAGATTGCCATAAACGCTTGCTGCTATTTGTTTTTACATCATATCTGTCTAAAAACGGAATATTACCTTGCTCAGATGCACCATTGCCACGAAGGTAAATATAGCGCCCGCCTACAATTTTAATTACGTTAGCGCCTAAATCGTTACGCTCGTAAATAGCATTACCTGGGTCTTTGTAAGCATCGTTATAACTACGCTCTGAAAACAGCACGCGGTTATTGTCGGCATTACGTGGCTGAATAACAAAAGTGCGTACTTGGCGGTCGCTAAAGCGCCAATCTGTAAGCATGGCTACGTTTTCGTTGCCCCACTCAATACCTGCAAAGCGCCTTTCTACCTTAGCAAATAATTTAGGCTCGCGTTTAAAGGGGGCACGTAAGCTGTAAATGTAATCATGGTGCTTAACATCGGTTTTCATGTCGCCGCCATCTTGCGCCTCGGCCCAAATAACTTCAGCACCTTGATCTGCTCGCCATTCAAAATCGCGTCGGCCTGTGCGTACGCTGTCGTAGCCTTGTGGAATGTTATCGGCAAGAGGCTGCTTTGCAAGCTCTGCTAATGCATAGCCGCGCATTCCCCATATTTGCCACGTGCTTGCAAATCGGCTGTAAGGTACTTGATACGAAAAAGGCTCATTAATACCTGCAACTAAAATATTAGTTGAATCAGGCGATACCGAAAACGATTTAAATAATGCTGGGCTACCAATAGCTTGGGCTTTGCCATCAAGCGTAATGTAGGCTAACTGCCCTTGGCCATAAAATTTAAACTGCGCTTCGTCTAACGGGCTCGTTAGTAAATTTTGATACGTACGCGCAGGCGCTTTTTCACCGGTACTTTGTTGAATAACAGGCACTACACTTTGGCTATTATTTTCAAGCCGTGGCTTATCAATATTTACCGCAAGGTTTGCAACAATTGCGCTGCTATCGGGTAGCCATTTATAGGGTGATGATGTTAATACCGAGTTTAGTGCAGCACTTGAAAGCTGTTGCGCTTGTTTGCTCTCAACGCTGTAAAGCCATAAATTTGCTTGGCTTTTTTGCTCAACAATAAACGCTAAATATTTACTATTAGATGACCATTTAGGCGAGCGAATAATACCACTTGGTAAGTTATTAATATTAATAACCGTGCCGCTTTGCACGTGCTTTAGCTCAACTGCACTGTATTTTGCGCTAACACGTGAGCGCGAAAAGTTAGCCGGATTAAGCTTAATACCTGCCAGTTTAAGCTCTTCTTTTGCAAGTTCATCAAGTGTTACAACACGTTTTCGTTCAAAAAGCGCTAGCCACTGGCCATCGCTTGATAAGTAACTAGTGGGTGCTAATTTAGCGTCAACCAAAGCAGCAAGCTCAGGTGATGGTGTTTGATAGCCTTGCTCTGCTTGGCTTGTTGGCAGTAATGCAACACAACAAATAAAGGCAACTAACAGCCTAAAAGCGTTCATGTTTTTATCCTTTTGTTATTTTTTACTGTTATAGGCGTATATAAACACGTTTTGCTATGTTCATAAAGCATTAAGGTAACTTAAGCACGTGTAAAAGGTGACTTAATAACCCTAATTACGCTACACTACAGCGCTATTTATTCACCACTGCGGCGCACAAAACACAATGCAAAACACAGCTAAATCGGTCACTATTATTGATGTTGCTAAGCGTGCTGGTGTATCAAAATCAACCGTGTCTTTGCTACTTACCAAAAGCGAAAAAGTAGGCTATAAAAGCAGACAAAAAATATTAAAAGCGATTGATGAACTCGGTTACGTTTATAACCGCGATGCGGCCGCAATGCGCTCAAAACGTTCAAATTTAATTGGCATTATAATAAACGATTTAACCAACCCTTTAATGGCTGAGCTTGCTACAAGTCTTGAAAAAACGCTAAACGAAAGTGGCTTACAAGCCATGATAGTAAGCACTAATAACAAACTCGAGCTACAAACAAGCGCAGTAAAAAACCTAAAAGAATATAACGCAGCTGCTTTTATTATTTGCCCTGTAGCAAATACCTGTGCCAAATGGCTTGATACACTAAGCGCGCAGCACAACGTTATTACCTTAATGCGCGAAGTCCCTTTTAGCGCTGCGCCTTGCGTACTGCCCGATTACAAAAAAGCCAGCCACGTAGCAACAATGCACATACTCGCTCAAGGTGTTACAAACATCGCTTTCATAGGCTGTGAGCTCACAATGAGTGAATCTTTAGCATTACAAAGTGGCTTTAATACTGCTTGTTCGCAGCACAGCATAACGCCTTTAACGGCCATAGCGTGCTCGCACAATCAAGCGCTTAGTGCTAAAAATACATTTTTAAACACTTACAAACAAAACCCACAATTAAATGCTGTGGTATGCGCAAACGATATAATTGCACAAGGTGTTATAGCAGCAATACATTCGCTTAACTTGCCAGCAAATCAAACTATAAAAGTAATTAGCTGCCATCACTTACCTAACTACAGTGTTATGCCTTGCAGCTTAAGTACGGTGGTTATTAATACCGATGAAATAGCAAAGCGTAGTTTTTTAGTTGTGCAAGAGCTGCTACAAAATACAACCCCTCCAGTTAAAACGCTGGTAAATGTAAACTTACAAATTAGAGATTCTAGCCAATGAAAAAAGTGCTGGTAATTGGCTACGTATGGCCAGAGCCAAATTCATCTGCTGCGGGAACGCACATGATGTCGTTATTAAATGCATTCAAAGCGCAAAACTGGGAGGTTGAATTTGCAACCCCCGCGCAGCGTACCGAGCACATGGTTAACCTAGACGACTACGGTATAACAAGCCAAAGCATTGCCCTAAACTGCGAAAGCTTTGACGAATACGTTAAAGCCTATAACCCAGATATAGTGATGTTTGACCGCTTTATGATGGAAGAGCAATTTGGTTGGCGCGTAGATAAGCATTGCCCCAATGCCGTTAAAATTCTCGATACTGAAGATTTACAATGCCTACGTAATGCACGCCACGAAGCACACAAAGGCGAGCGCGAGTTTACTACCAGCGACTTACATTCAGATATAGCAAAACGCGAAATAGCGGCTATTTTGCGCTGCGACCTCAGCTTAATTATTTCAAGCTTTGAAATGAGCTTACTAAACAGTGTGTTTAAAGTAGAGCCAAGCTTATTACATCACTTACCGTTTATGGTCGATTTAAGCGCATTGCCCAAAACCACAAAAAGCTTTGATGAACGCGCACACTTTATGACCATAGGTAATTTTAGACACGCCCCAAACTGGGATGCCGTGCTGTACTTACAAAAAATATGGCCATTAATTCGTAAGCAACTGCCAAAAGCCGAGCTACACATTTATGGCTCTTACCCGCCACCAAAAGCCACAGCACTTAATAACCCTAAAAATGGGTTTTTAATAAAAGGCTGGGCAGATAACGCCTATGATGTAATGCAAAGCGCGCGCTTATGTTTAGCGCCTCTTCGTTTTGGCGCAGGTATAAAAGGTAAGTTACTTGAAGCCATGATAATGCAAACACCCAGCGTTACCACCAGCATTGGAGCAGAGGGTATGCATAACGATTTACCATGGTCTGGTATAGTGGCCAATAATACCGAAGATTTTGCAAATGCAGCCGTTGAGCTTTATAACAATCAAACTGATTTTGAACACGCTCAGCAAGCTGGCAATACGCTACTTAACACCCTGTACGACAAAGTAAAATTAAGCGCCGCGCTCATTAATAAAATAGATGTAATAAGCAGCGATTTAGCAGCCCATAGGGAAAAAAACTTCACCGGACAAATGCTCAAACATCATACAATGCGAAGCACGCAATATATGGCGCAATGGATAGCAGAAAAAAATAAAAAATTAGATTAAAAATGACTAGACTCTTATAGATTTGTGTTTAAAATCGCGCCCATTACAAATGGGCGTTTTAGCCTATACTTTTAGCTAATTTATTTACACACTGGCCTAAATAAGATTTGAAAACTGCAACCTTCACAGAAAAACGCAAATTTATCGTTAAGTTAGGTAAAATGCTTCACAAGTATGGTACGCCTGCTTACCGCCTAGAAGCTCACCTAATGGAAGTGGCTACCTACTTAGGACTTAAATCGTCGTTTGTTATGTCGCCAACCTCTGTAACGTTTGTAATTTGGACCGACGGCCACGAAGACGAATACACACACGTAGCACGAGTTGATCCTGGCGATCACGATTTAGGCTCACTTGCCGACACCGACGATTTAGTAAATCAAATGCTTGACGACAAGCTAAGTTTGCAAGAAGTCGACGCTCAGCTTGATGCTATTTACGATATGCCAAACCCGTACAATAAACTTGTTACAGGAGTTGCCTTTGCAACCTCTGGTGGTGCATTTGCAATGCTAATGGGCACAAGTTGGACTGATGTTATGTGGTCATCGCTGCTTACATTAGTAGTTTATGTATTTGTACTTTGGTCTACACGCTCTAAACGTGTTGCACATATGCTTGAGCCACTTGTTGCTATTATTTCAGCTGTATTAGCCTGTGCGGTAAGTGTGTACATAACCCCTGAAATTAATATACGTTTAGTGGTGCTTTCGGCCATTATTGTATTTATACCTGGCCTTGCACTGGCGCTTGGTTTAGCCGAGCTTGCAGCTAGGCATTTAGTGTCGGGAACTGCGCGAGTTATGGACTCGTTTATGCTGCTATTTAAACTGTACTTTGGTGCCTTTATTGGCATAGGTATTGGCTTTGCCATGTTTGGCCAAGCAGACTTTGTGCAGCCAGAGCCTCTTCCTAAATGGACAGCATGGCTAGCTATACTCCTGCTTTGTAGCAGCTTAGTTGTTATATTTAGAACTAAAATTAAGCATGCGGGTTGGTCTATTGCATCAGGTTTTATAGCTTACGGCACAAGTATTGGTTCTGCTATGTACCTAGATTACACGTTAGGTACGTTTGTAGGGGCTTTATCGGTAGGTATATTTAGTAACTTATTTAATCGTGTTGCTAATGCGCCAGCTTCAATTGTTGCCATGCAAGGCTTAATTGTATTAGTGCCTGGTAGCAAAACCTATATTGGCTTAAACTCACTGATTGAAGGCCAAGACTTTGTATACGCAGAGCATATTGGCCAGCAAACGTTTTTAATATTTATGTCGCTAGTAGCAGGGCTAATATTTGCAAACGTGGCTCTTCCGCCTAAAAAGAGTTTGTAAGCACAAACCTATAAACAAAAAGCCTGTTACCTTAAAAAGTAACGGGCTTTATTATTTATAATGCTATTAGCCGTGCGATACTGTTAAAACAATTTTTCCTACGTGCTGTTTTTGCGCAAACACTTGCTGCGCCGTCACTATTTCAGTAAGAGGAAATGTTTTTGCCACAATAGGCTTAATTTTTTCTTGCTCAATAAAGTTAACTAAGCTTTTAAATACCTCTGGCTCTAACACTGTGCAGCCAAAAAACGTTAAGTCTTTTAAGTACAAAGTACGTATATCTAGCTCAACTAATGCCCCGCCAATAGCGCCCGATACCGCATAAAGCCCTTTAGGTTTTAACACTTCTAGCAGCTTTGGCCATTGATCGCCAGCTACTAGATCAATAACTACATCAACACTGTTTTTACCTAAGGCTTGAATTAAATCGTCTTCACGAAATATAACCTTATCGACACCTAAATCTTTTAACTGCTGCGCCTTACTTTTGCTAGTAATTGCAATAACATTAGCACCACGAGCTTTGGCTAATTGCACTGCCGCAGAGCCAACCCCGCCCGAGGCTCCCGTTATTAAAACAGTTTGCCCTTGCTGCGGATTTGAGCGGTACAACATGTTTTCGGCTGTCGAATATGAGCACGGAAAAGACGCCAGCTCAACATCGCTATAGCGACTATTAATTGTATAAGCATGGATTGAATCAACTACAGTGTACTGTGCAAATCCGCCATCGCACTCTGAGCCAAAATACCACGGTGCTTTTAGTGTTTCGCCGTTAGCTTTTACTAAACATGGCTCAACTAAAATACGCTCACCAATACGGTTTTTATCAACACTTTCACCAACGGCTACAATTACACCACATACATCTGCACCTTGAATGCGCGGAAAAACCAAGGCCTCACTAGACCAACTGGCATCTTCGCTTTCACCACCTTGTTTAGAGTACCAAGATAAACGGGTATTTAAATCGGTGTTGTTTACACCCGCCGCCATTACTTTTATTAGTACATCGGTGCTTGCAAGAGAAGGTACGGCTATATCGGTTGCATACTTTAATACATCAAAATCGCCATGCCCTGTAAGCTGTACGCCATGCATTGTAGTGGGTAAATTTGCCATTGTTTGCTCCTTTAAATTAACTGTAAAATACTTTGCTTTGCTGTAATTACTGCCTCATCGCCCATTACAGGCCATGCGCTCGACACCCCTTCATGCAATAAAAATAAGGCACTCGCCATTGTTGTATTTAAGCTTTGCTTACCTAATAACTGCCTAACCTCGTTTTTATGATTTTGCACCGCATTACTTATTGCTTCATCTTCAGGAAAAGCCGACAACGCATTAATTGATAAACAGCCATTAGGTGCAAACTCTTGCATCCATAATTTAAGCTGATCAAACATATGTAAAACTGCGTCTACCCCTGGCTTGGGTGAATTTTCTAGCAAAAAATGGAAATAACGAGTATGGCGGTATTCAAGCGCTGCAATGATCATGGCTTGTTTTGAAGGGTAATATTTATAAAGGGTGCGTAAACTCACACCACTGAGTTTTTGAAGCTTTGCCACGCTTGGCTCGGCAAAGCCATATTGGCTGAAGGCCACCTCTAATGCTGCTGCTATGTCTTGTTTAAGCATATTATTAAACCCATGTAGAATGAACACTCTACCCACATGGTAGAGCATTCATTCTACACGGTCAACATTTGAGGTTTACTTTGACGCTTCCCTATTGCTCCTAAAGACTCAACAAGGAAGCAATTTAACTAACGTAACCAATTAGTTTTACCCAGTTCAACGACTTCATCCCCTTTGCCGTTTATTAACGCTTTCATCATGTAAACACTAAAGCCTTTTGCTTGCTCTAATTTTATTTGCGGCGGCATCGAAAGCTCTTGCTTTGCAGTATCTACTTCTAACACAACCGGGCCTGAGTGATTCATCATCTCATCCATTGCCAAAGGGAGTTCGTCTGGGTCACTTACATGAATGCCTTTTAAACCGCAGGCTTGTGCAATTTTAGCAAAACTTGGATTTTCTAAATCAGTGTCGCTTGATAAAAACCCGCTGGCTTTCATTTCCATTGCTACAAAACTAAGTGAGCGATTATTATAAACAACAATTTTTATAGGCAAATTAAGCTGCTTAAGCGAGATTAAATCACCCATCAACATAGAAAAACCACCATCGCCACACATTGCAATTACTTGGCGGTCTCTATCTACCGACTGAACACCCATTGCCTGCGACATCGCATTAGCCATAGAACCATGGTTAAACGAGCCTATTAAACGCCGCTTACCATTCATAGATAAATAACGTGCGGCCCATATTGTTGGCGTGCCTACATCACAAGTAAACACAGCATCGTCAGCCGCTTGCTCGTTTAGTAAACGCGTTAAGTATTGCGGGTGAATTAAATTTTGTGAGGTTTTACCACTGACAAGTTTATCGAGATCTTTTCGAGATTCTTTATAGTGCTTAACACTCTTTTGTAAGTGCGAGTCTGTGCGATCACCTTCAATGTACTCAAGTAATGTGGCCACTGAATTTTTTGTATCGCCTAATACGCCACAATCAATTTGAACGTGTCGCCCGAGTGATGCCGCTTTATTATCAATTTGTAATATGGTGGTATTTTCAGGGTAAAAAGCCCGATACGGAAAACTCGTGCCAATCATCAATAATGTATCGGCCTCTTGCATTGCATGATAGCCCGAGGAAAAACCTATAAACCCGGTCATACCAACATCATAAGGGTTATCGTATTCAATAAATTCTTTGCCGCGCATGGCATGTACTATGGGTGCTTGTAGTTTATCGGCAAGTGCTACAATTTCATCATGTGCATCTCTACAGCCTGCACCGCACAACAACGTTACTTTTTTACTCTTATTAAGATGCGTAGCCATTGCTTTAATATCAGATAAATCAGCAACAGTAGTGGCTTTTTTTGGAACATTCCACTTAGGAGTAATACCCTTAGGTATATCTTTTAATGCAATATCGCCGGGTAATACAAGTACACTTACGCCTTTATTTAATATTGCTTGGCGCATTGCGGTTTCAAGCAAATAAGGCATTTGTTGTGGGTTTGACACCATTTCGCAATACACACTGCATTCTTTAAATAATTCTTGCGGGTGGGTTTCTTGAAAGTAATTGCTACCAATCTCTGATGATGGAATATGCGAAGCTATTGCTAACACCGGTACATTATTACGCTGACAATCAAATAAGCCGTTAATTAAATGAAGATTACCCGGACCACACGAGCCAGCACACACCGCAAGTTCGCCTGATAAGTGGGCTTCGCCACCGGCTGCAAAGGCTGCGACTTCTTCATGGCGCGTACCTAGCCATTCAATTGTGCCCATTTTACGTAAGCTTTCACTAATGCCGTTAAGTGAATCGCCAGTTACCCCCCAAATTCGTTTTACGCCAGCTTGCTCAAGGGTTTTGGTGATAAAACATGCGATATTTTCACTCATAATATAGAACTCCTAACAGTTAAGTTATTCTGTAAATTGAATTATCTTTGGGCTCTACCAGTACTAATATCGTTTAAAAATGCGCTCAATTAATGAGAAACGACACACATGAAATACAAATGATAGAGTAACAACAATACGTTTAAATATTGTCATGCACCTATACTGATACATAAAACATGAATGTCGCCTTTAAACTATATATGAATAAACTAAGATGAGATTTTTAGTGGCTTAACTATGAATATGGTATTATCTGACCCAATTATTTTACTGAATGTTTCTGTGTTATTTTTATGCCAAACTCAGCTTCTTGCTTTACCCCCTTTTTACAAAATATAAATGCGCTTTCGCTTCCAGAAACATTTACCTTTCCCTTTTATTATCAGCCGCATCCGCTAACTATTGCAGCTGCAACACAGTTGCAACAACAGCTAGAACCACTTTCACATTTAAAAGCCGAAAACGCAGGTAAAATGTTTGGTGTGTTAGTTGTGCAAAACAAAAATAACCAGCTGGGGTTTTTAAGCGCGTATTCGGGGCAGATTGAAGGCGATAAAGGCAGTATTAACTTTGTGCCACCGGTATCAAATATGCAGCTAAACGATGAAGGTTATTTAGCACAAAGCAAAATTATTAATGACATAAACAGCCAAATTAATGAGCTTGAAAGCAGCGCAGAGCTCACCGCTATTAATAAAAAGCTTGATGAATCAAAAGCTATGTTTAACGAGCAATTACTTGCGCAGCAAGCCCTAATGCAGGCCGGAAGATTAGTACGTAAAAAGCAGCGAACTGAAGGTGAAGCCGAACTAAGCGAGGATGATTTTGAGCAACTTAAAAATAAACTAGCCGGGCAAAGCATTGTTGAAAAAAAGCAATTACAAGCGCTTAAGCTTAATTGGCAAAATAAAATAGAACAGCTAGAGAGCGCTCAAACCAAAATTACAGACAACGTAAAACATTTAAAAAAGCGCCGTAAAACGCTATCTAAAAATCTACAAAAAATGCTTTTTGCTCAGTATCAGTTTTTAAATGCCCATAAAGAAGTAACCGACCTAAATGCTATTTTTGCACAGCTGCCAGAGCATACTCCACCCTCTGGCGCAGGCGATTGCGCAGCACCAAAGTTATTACAATATGCGTATAAACATAACTTAAAGCCCATTGCTATGGGTGAATTTTGGTGGGGAGCAGCCCCTAAATCAGCCATTAGGCAACATAAAAATTACTACCCTTCTTGTTATAGCAAATGCCAACCAATACTTGGGCATATGCTAAAAGGCCTAAATGTTGAAACCAATCCGCTACTTGAAAACCCAGCCGATGGGAAAGAGTTAAGTATTATTTATAAAGACGACGACTTACTGGTGGTAAACAAGCCTGCTGAGTTTTTATCGGTCCCAGGTGTAAATATTGATGACTCTGTTTATATGCGAATAAAAACACAATTCCCTGAAGCTTCAGGCCCATTAATAGTTCATCGTTTAGATATGTCGACCTCAGGATTATTGATGATCGCACTTAATAAACGTGTACATAAAGCCCTGCAAAAACAGTTTATAGAGCGCACTATTGATAAACGTTACGTTGCACTGGTTGATGGAAATGTAAGTGAAGATAGCGGCGAGATAAATTTACCCCTCATGCTCGATTTTGATGACAAGCCACGCCAAATGGTGTGCTATACAAATGGCAAACCTTCGCTTACTACTTGGCACGTACTTGAGCGAAAAAACAATATTACTCGTTTACAGTTATACCCAAAAACGGGGCGAACACATCAGCTACGCGTTCACTGCGCCCATAGCTTAGGATTAAATATGCCTATTATTGGGGATACACATTACGGCCAAAAAGCCGATAGACTCCATTTACATGCCGAGTATTTAGCGTTTACTCACCCAATAACTCTTAAACGCTTAGAGTTTGAAGTAGCGCCAGATTTCTAATAATTATTAGGCGCTTTACATATGCGAAAATATACTTATAAGGTCTTTAGTTTATTAACGGCGTTACCAATTTAGAATATAGATTTATATTAAAATTTATTTAGGTATAGAGAGCCCTAAGGCTTGCTCCCATTATAAGATTCCAATGTTTTTCTCTAAAGACAGTTTAATCACAAGTGAGGAGTACAGCCTAATAATCTCGTCAACGATTCCTGCAATACTCTATTAGCTTATTGCTGTAGTTATAACTAAAACGATAATTTTTAGTATATCTCTGTCGTTCCTTATCTATCACTGTGTAAAAAAAGCACTCATTGGGTTTTTATACTACGTTATTGCCTACTTAAGTGTAATGTCTATACATTTTAGGTTTTTCCCTGTTCTAAGCAACAAACAGTCCGCTTTAAACTCACATCAAACAGGTCACACGACCTAGTATTTTAGTGATTAATCATATTATTACTTATTAAGCATTGAGTTATAATTTAAAAGTAATGCTATAGTAAGTTTAACAAATAATAATAAAAGTCATAAATGTTAAATACGAATAACAATACGCATATACAAAAATTTAAACGCAGTGTATTGATCAAAGCTGCTCTTATTTGCTTTTTTATATTTATTAGCATGTATAGTTTTGCTGATAGTAGTGATGAGAATACGCTTTTAAGTTCTTTGGATTTCAGTAAAGCTGAAAACTTGATTAACGATGTTAGAGCAAACAAACTAGATTACTTAATCAATGAAAAAAAACTCACTAAAGCATTTGAGCTAAGCAAAGAGCAACGCTGGGAGAGGCTTCACCTAGAGGCTGCTGCGCTGTATGCTGAACTGCTATTTCGACAAGAACGCTACAAGCGTTTAAAGCACCACTTAGCATTTTACTTAAGTAATAAACAACTAACAGAACAAAAAGATGTGCACCTTTTATTTTTAGAGTCGCAATTAAAATCTTTAGCTAGAAATGAAGATCCAACACCTGCAAAAAACCTTGCAAAAGAGCTTGAAAAACTAATACCTCAACATTCAGATAACGAAAAAATTATTATTTTTCGCGCTTTAGCTTACTACTACACAGATACTGATGTGTTAAGAAAAACTTTAAACGCAGCTCTAGAAGGCTTAGAGCTTGCTTTAAAAAATAATGACTTTGCAGCGCAAGGCTATTTTTATAGAAAAATAGCCGATGCTTATCACTTACTTACTGATGTAGATAAAGACAAGAGTAAAGCGGTTTACTATGCAAAAAAGCAGTAAAAGCGTACGAAAAAACAAGCGATGGCCTTTTTACTGCAAAAGCATACTGGAGTTTAGGTAATGTGTTGTTAGAAATTAATGACCCAAACAATGCCTTAGTACAGTTAAATAAAGCCTTGAGCTATTTTAAGAAAGTTAACATGAAAAAAGGTTTAGCATTTGCTCAATACTCAATTGCTGACATTCAATACCTTCAGGGAAATTACAACACAGCGTTAACGCTAGTAAACCAAAACATTGAACTTGCCCGCTCTGCTGGCATTCACGATATGCACCTTGCCTCATTGATTTTACTAGCTGATATATACATTAAACAAAACTTATTAGATAAAGCAAATCAAGTAAACGACGAGGTATATAATAATCTAGATAAGTTTACCCGTAGTATATATAAAGCTCGATTTTTAGCTAAACGCTATGAGCTTAAGCGAAGGCTGAACTACATTGACGATGCCTTTGAAGCAATCGAAGATAAACTCGTTTATACAAAAAAGCACTATGAAGCAACGAGCGAAAGTAACATAAAAGCACTCCAAATTAAGTTCGAAGTAAAAGAAAGAGAAGACAAGATATCGCAGCTAGAATTCGAAAAAGATATCAACAAACTTCAAGCAATCGAAGAACACCAACAAAAAATAATTTGGCGCTTAAGCGCATCCATTGCATTCATTTTAGTTCTTGTATCGTTATTCTTATTTTACCGCCAAATACGTCAGCGAAAAAAATATCATACTATTGCGTTAACCGACTACCTAACTAATAGTTTAAACCGCCGTGGAGTAATGCAAATAGCTGATAATTTGTTAGCCAACAAACCAGCATCAATTGCGATTGTTGATTTAGACTACTTTAAAAATATTAATGACAAATTTGGCCATGACACAGGGGACTTAGTACTGATTAAGTTTGCTCAAGCCGCTAAAGATACGCTAAGTGAAAATGATACATATGGGCGTTACGGCGGCGAAGAATGGCTGTTTGTTTTGAATACATTAGATAAGCAAAAAATTAACGACACGTTTGAGAACTTAGCACTCACTTTATCTGAATATTGCCGTGAAATAGAAGCCTTACCGAGTAAAATAAACATTACCTTTAGCGTGGGTGTTGCAATAAGTAATACTCACTCTAAATCACTTGATGTGCTTATTAAACATGCAGACCAACAGCTGTATAAAGCAAAAGAAAATGGCAGAAACCAAATAGCAATCGCGTAAATATACGTTATTAGTCACCTTCAATAATCATCTGTTTTATTTTGTGGGCTTTTTCAAAGTGATCTAATTTATGGGTGTGTATCCACCACGTAGCTGCTTGCATAAGCATCTCAGGATCCGTATTTTTATTTGCAAAAAAAGCGTAAAAAGAAAGCCCTACGTTTTCGCCTTTGGCTGCTATTTTTTTATCGCACACAGCTATAATTTTTGCTTTTAGTTCTTCCTGCATACATACCTTATTTAATTGTATTTTTACTATCTAAATATACCATTTAAAACACTAACGATTAGCTGTAAAAGACTTCTATCAACAATACTATGATTCTCAAACTCTTTATTAGGCGTATTTACTTTTGTAGCTTTGCATTCATTATCTAGTGGCTCATTTTTATGTAAATCTGTTTCATAAGCTATATCAGCTTGCTCCATGCATTTTGCAGAGCCCGCATAAGGCTGAGCAGCACAGCCAGTTAAAAATATACACAGCGATAATAAAGCTAAAAACGCTTTCATAATAAATCCTATTTTACGCACCTTCTGCCTTATATTATAGCTACAAGGTTGCTTATTTAGTCGGCTATCAAAACAAGTAGGTCAATAAAAAACACACCTACTTCATCAAAAAAAGTATCCTCTTTAGCATTCTTTTTTAATTGAGCACTTATACATTCATTATAAACTTCTGAGCTTGTTTGAGAGCCATTTGGCTCATTTATTTCTGCTTCTTTTATGCATAAGCTTCGATCAGAATACGGGGCTGTACTACATGCACTTAACAATGCACACAGAAGCAGTGCTGTAGTGAAGGTTTTTATATTCATCCTTAAACAATCCTATTAATTAAAGTTTTATAAATCACATATATAAAACGACTATGTAAAACCTGTACCTAAATAACGCTAACACTTTATCACTCCACTAAAATATACAACCAGTAAATATTTGTAAGGTTCTGTAGAGCTAAAACCTGAAAATATTGCATAAGCGTGCTTGTAAAACTTACAGGCTGCATACTCCCATGAGCAAACGAACAAATATAAACCTATTAAATTCAAAAAGTTAAATCATGGCATTTAGCTTGCTTTAATATTTGTAAGCAATTAAAGAGCAAGTAAAGGATTAGTTATGAATATATTTGAAGCGCTACGTCACGATCATGATAAACAACGTAAATTGGTAGATGCACTTATTCAAACGCACGGCGATACAACTGAGCGCCACAAGCTAATGGACGAGCTTAAAACAGAATTAGAAGATCACGCTAAATTTGAAGAGCGTTATTTTTATAATCCACTTATGTTTGATGATTTAACGCACGAAAAGGCACGCCACAGCGTTGCAGAGCATCATGAAATTGATGAGTTAATTGAACAACTTGAAGATACCGAAATGAGCTCGTCTGCTTGGTTAATTGCGGCTAAAAAACTGCACCATTTAGTACATCACCATTTAAGTGAAGAAGAACATGAAGTATTTCAATTAGCGGGTAAAGCTTTGACCGAAGGGCAAAAAGAGAGCCTTGCTGAGCAGTACAACGATGCAATGCATTAAAACCGACTTCCATACACTCCCTTGTGTACTTATTGGTTATAAGCCTTATGGCTTATAACCATTTTTTTGCTTTAAATAAAGATTATTTAACAGTAAATTTTACGTCTTGGTCACGTAATAGATAAAGCGCAAAACATGCTGCCCACATTGGCCACGCAGTAAAAAATAATAAGTTGTTAAAGCCATCTATATACTGGTTGTAAGATGAAAGCGTTGATAGACCGTGCATTACAAAAATAATACCGTATGTAAGGCGTTTTTTAATACCCGCCATAAATGCTAAAACCAAAACAAGTTGTACAGCACCTATAACGTAAGCAATTATATCGGTAGAACCACTAATACCATAAAAATGCTCAAAAATACGTGCGCTATGTCCAGGGTTAACAAACTTATCGAATGTCCACATAACCATTACAATAAACACACCTACACGCAGAGATAAAAGTGACCACTGCAAACGATTTTGCACATCAGAACTGATTGAACCTGTCATAAAAATTCCCTAAAAAATATTAATAAACGTTAAGGTAAGCTAGACCGTATAAGTTAATTTTTATTTCAAAAAACAGTAATTACTTTTATTAACGGTACGTTTGAGCATTTATTTATAAATGTTAGGCCGTGTCGTACATGCTTTATAGAAGTATACTATGCTTAAAAAAATGATAAAAAGCAGCCATTTACAGAAACGATAAATTAAAGGTACTTAAGTACTACTTTTAAAATAATTGTTTGGGCTTATGTTCTAAAAAACAAAAAGAAGCACAATTTTATTGAAAGTTATTTTTATAGCCTTCGGTCTTTATCGCCAACAACATTTTAACCGTAGAGAGAAAACGTTTGAAACACGCATATTTAGCACTATCCCTAGCCACTATATTAAATACACCATTAATAGCATTTGCAGCTGAAGAACCAAAAGCAACAACTAAAAGCGCAATTGAACATATTGAAGTGGCTGGCCAAGTTCTTAAATCTCAAGGTTTATCTGTAAAAGATGCCACTGTAGATGGCCCTTTCGGTGATAATTTAGCGCTACAAGATATAGCCCGCTCGGTCACGCCTATTTCAAGCGAGTTAATAGAGCAACTAAACATTACTACCCTACAAGACGTACTTGCAGTAAGCCCAAACACTTACTCTGCAAGTGGCTTTGGTGCGCCAAGTTTACCTACTATTCGTGGCCAACTGGGTGAGCTTTTTCAAGATGGTACACGTCGCCAAGCAGGTAATAATGGGTTTGGTGTGCCGTTATCGTTCAACTCTATAGAACAAATAGATGTAGTAAAAGGTGCACCGCCGGTTTTATTTGGCTCAAGCCAACGTAACGGTGGTTTTGTAAATTTACACTCAAAGACTGCCTCTACAGATGAAAGTAAAGGTAAAGTTAAGCTCTCAGCGGGGCGATGGGATCAATACAGTGCGCAAGTAGATTACACAGCGCCAATTATTCAAGACAAAGTGGGCCTTAGAGTAAGTTACGAGCACCTTGATGAAGGCAGCTACTACGATTATTCAGGTACAAAAAGCGATAGTTTATTTGCAGCACTTAGAATTTTGCCAGACGACAAAAGCAGTTGGGACATTAACTTTGAGCTATACCAAGTTGAATTTACCGATAACGCCGGTATTAACCGCCCTACCCAAGCCTTAATTGATGATGGCCTTTACATTACCGGCCAAGGCGTGCAAGCAAATGGTATTACCGTACCGGCTGCAGGTTCAATTGTATCGCCTACTGGGCAAGTAAAAATAGATCGCAGCACCGTACTTACCGACCCTGATAACCAAAACGAAGCAACCACTTATTTAATTCACAGCATTTATAAGCGTGAGCTAAGTGCTAATGCCTCACTTAAAAATATTACGTACTTTCAGCATTTACAGCGTGAAGAAATAGCCCAAAACAGCTTTGTAGAAATTATAGATGGCGCCGATACAGCGCAAAACCGTACTGAGCTTACTTACCGTTGGAATAGCGACCAGCAAACAATTTTTGCTTTTGACGTACGCTATAACAAAGTACTTGGCTACAGCCAATTTACTACCGAGGCCGATTTACCTATTGATTTAACTGGCCCACTTTCAAACCGTCGCATTCCCTTAACCGATGCACAAAAAGCACGTTTAGTAGAGCTAAGCCCAGGTGTATTTGTATCGCCTGGTGGTCAATACGATTTAGATAACGATGGCAGCGGCGACTTTAACCTATCAGACACCACCGACTCACGCTCATGGCAAACAGGACTTGCCATTCAACAAGACTCTGATTGGGGTGATAAGCTTCATACTAGCGTGGGTTACCGCGTTGACTTTTACGATGTAGAAGCAAACGACCCTATTGCACCACAAGGCCAAGTTGCTGCAAGCGACAGCATTAACGAAATACTGCATTCTGGCCAAGTTAGCTTTAACTACAAAATAAATGCCGACTACACCACCTATGGTGCAGCAAGTTATAACGAAGCAACATCAAACAGTATGGCTGGCGGTACATCACTTGGCGGTGATAACACAATTAGCGCGCAAAATTTTGCTACCGAAAACACATTAGTAGAGTTTGGCTTAAAGTACGCTCCAACCGATAGCGACTGGTACGCTGATGGCGCGGTATTTAGCCAGCGCCGTAGTTTACGTAATCGCGACGGCAGCAATACAGGTATTCGTACCACAGGTTTTGAAAGCCAAGTATTTTACGATGCTTACCCTTATTGGCTAAGTGCGGGCTACAGCTACATAGATGCTCGCTACGACAACTCTGCAAGCAGTCAAGATTCTGCTCAAGTAATCGATGCATTTGATAATTCGCGCCCAGATATTATTGCAGGTACGGGCGTTGGCGCGCCAAGTTTTACCGCGTTTGCACCTTCAAACCGCCAAGTTCAGGGCATTCCTGAGCAATCATTCAGTTTTAATGGAAATTATTCAATTAATTCGAAATGGCAAACGGGTTTTTCAGGTCTATATACAAAGAGTTACCCATTAGACTTTTTGGCAACAGTTAAAATTCGTGATCAATACACGTTAAACGTTAATACTAGCTATGCTTTTACGCCTAGTACTAAGTTGCGATTAGATGTAAACAACGTCACTAATCAAAAAAACTGGCGCCCAGTATTTGAAGGTGGTTATTTTGGCGCAACATTGGCATTTCCTGAATTGCCGATAAACGCAAAATTAACACTAACCCATAATTTTTAGAGCGGTTTGAGAGAGAACATGATTAAAAAACTATTTTTGGTATTGATTGCAGCAGCGGCTATAGGCTTGTTCTTTCACTTTAATTTACACCAGTTACTTACGCTTGAAGGCTTAAAAGGGTCGATGGATCAATTTAGCCAATATAAAGAGCAATCACCATTGTTGGTTTTTGGTGGCTTCTTTTTATTATACGTAGTGGTAACGGCTCTCTCATTACCGGGGGCGGCTATATTAACACTGGCCGCAGGTGCATTATTTGGCTTAGTTGAAGGCTTATTAGTTGCCTCGTTTGCCTCTACTGTAGGTGCTACGCTTGCCTTTTTAGTATCGCGTTACTTACTGCGCGATACAATTAAACAACGTTTCCCTGAGCGCTTAGACGCTATTGACGCGGGCGTTGAAAAAGAAGGTGGCTTTTACTTATTTACGCTTAGATTAGTGCCAGTATTTCCGTTCTTTTTAATTAACTTATTGATGGGTGTTACCTCAATTAAAGCATGGACCTTTTACTGGGTAAGCCAAATAGGCATGCTGGCGGGTACATTTGTATTTGTAAACGCAGGTACGCAACTTGCGCAAATTGAGAGCTTATCCGGCATTTTATCGTTAGATCTTATTTTATCGTTCGCTTTATTGGGTGTGTTCCCATTCATTGCTAAAGGAATCCTAAACGTGTTTAAAAAACGTCGCGTATACAAAAATTACACTAAACCTAAAAAGTTCGACCGCAACATGATTGTTATTGGCGCAGGTGCTGGCGGCTTAGTTACAAGTTACATTGCAGCAGCAGTTAAAGCCAAAGTAACCCTAATTGAAGCCGGCGAAATGGGCGGCGATTGTTTAAACTACGGGTGTGTGCCAAGTAAAGCCGTTATTAAAAGCGCTAAAATTGCTGAGCAAATTCGCCACGGTGAACACTACGGCTTAGAAAACGCAACACCGCAGTTTTCGTTTAAAAAAGTAATGGCACGAGTACACCAAGTAATTGCCGACGTAGCACCACACGACAGCGTTGAGCGCTACACAAACCTAGGCGTAGATGTTGTAAAAGGCTACGGTAAATTATTAGACCCGTGGACTGTAGAAATTAAGCTTAACGATGGCGGCACACAAACATTAACAGCCCGTACTATTGTTATTGCCACTGGCGCACGCCCATTTGTACCGCCACTTCCTGGTATTGAAGAAACTGGCTATGTAACAAGCGATACATTATGGACTAAATTTGCTGAGCTTGAAGAAGCCCCTAAAAAGCTTGTTGTACTTGGCGGTGGACCAATTGGTAGTGAACTTGCACAAAGCTTTGCACGCTTAGGCTCAAATGTTACGCAAATTGAGATGAGCGAACGCATCATGATCAAAGAGGACCTAGAGGTGTCTAAATTTGCACATGAAGCGCTAACCGAAAGCGGCGTAAACATTTTAACCTCGCATCAGGCACTACGCTGTGAAGAACGCGATGGCAAAAAGTTCATTGTGGTAAAACATAATGATACCGAAATCGATATTGAATACGATGAGCTACTATGTGCTGTGGGCCGAAGCGCTCGCCTTAAAGGTTACGGCCTTGAAGAACTCGGTATTGAAACTAA